>VAOX01059601.1_pt1 | contig 35056 bp, 30 predicted proteins | sample 3393891 | NCBI WGS metagenome assembly VAOX01 (sample SAMN08290429, study PRJNA428436) | hydrothermal vent metagenome | isolation source: Deep-sea hydrothermal vent chimney | place: Indian Ocean: Southwest Indian Ridge | depth 2822 m m
CCTTGATTAACCGCAACGGCAGTGTCGTTGGCTACTTTCAAAAAGGGTACAACACCTTGTGACTTGCCGTTAGTTCCCTTGATATGGGCACCTAGTCCACGTACCTGAGTCCAGTCATTGCCCAGACCTCCTGCATATTTTGATAATAGTGCGTTATCTTTCAGGGAAGAATAGATGCCGGCAAGTTCGTCCGGAATAGTGGTTAAGTAGCAAGAGGATAGCTGTGGGTGCAAGGTGCCTGAATTGAATAGAGTGGGGGTGGAGCTCATAAAATCGAATGATGAAAGTAGTCTATAAAACTCAATTGCCTTATCTTCACGATTGATTTCATTTATGGCCAGGCCCATTGCTACACGCATAAAAAAAGCCTGTGGAAGTTCAATACGTGTGCCTTGATCATGTATAAAATAACGGTCGTACAATGTCTGTAGTCCCATATAGGTAAAGTGCTGATCGCGAGACGCGATTAGTGCTTTACCTAATTGATTAAGATCGAATCGGCCTAGTTCTGAATCAAGTAATTCAAGTTCAATGCCCATTCTAATATAGTGCGTAAAATAGTTTTCGTAGCAGCCGTTAGGGCTGTTTTTGTTAGAGGAGAGCCCGTCAAATTGTTGATCAATTGCTATTTTTGAATTTGCTTCTATCTTGATACCGTGTAATAACAGTCGCGCTGCGGCCCGGTTATAATCAGGATCTTGTTCGATCATGGAGCGGGCACTCATGACTAAAGAGGTGTAGAGATCTTTTTCACTCATGCCTTCAAATAAATTACTTTTGGTGTTCTCCAGTATTAAATTAGCATCAACAAATTCCAGCCCCTGAATCGCACTGCCAATAATACTAGTGAGTTGTGTGATTGTGATTGGGCGTTGGCTGCCATCGTCTAACGTAATATTGAGATAAGGAGTGTCTGTAGACGGAGTGGAGGGTTCAAGTTGGTGACGTTGTTGGGCGTGTTGTTCACGATACAGCACATAAGCGCGAGCTACTTTGTGGTTTTCACTGCGCATCAGCGCGAGTTCAACCTGGTCTTGAATATTTTCGATATGAATCAGCCCATCGTCGGGCAAGTGACGTATTAAGGAGTCAGTCACTTTTTGTGAAAGTATGGATACTTGTTCATGCACCCGATTGGAAGTAGCTGCCTTTGATCCCTCAACCGCAAGAAATGCCTTGGTCATTGCAATGGTGATTTTACTATGGTCGAACGGGGTTAGTTTGCCATCGCGACGAATTACGCGGCACCGTGTATGGACTGAGTTTTTCGTGACGTGTAAGGGAGTCGCGGTAGTTAATGGAAGATTTTCTTGGGTTGATTCACTGGGGGTAATGTTTTGCATAGATTCCTCGTTTTGTGAGGAGGCTCTGCTTTAGGGCACATTCAAGGGGAAAGCTTTGTACTTTGTTGAAAACATAAACAAGTACAAGATGGTTTTCCACCCTGAGCCATAACGCGAGACTCGGGCGTAAAGTTTATAAACCTGATGGTAGTTTGTCAGGTCTGAATAAATATTGATCAGCGAGGTAATCGGACTTATAAAACTGCGATAAAGCAGATCTAATCACCGTTGCGCGACAGTTTCGGATTTACACCGAATTCCCCTGTAAGCTAATCTATCACAATATATTGTAGTTCAATTTAGGATGCATACAATATATTGTATCGTATTAAATTACAAATAAAATTATCAGCATTTAAATTATTTTAGTAAAGGGGGAATGGGTGTGTAGTTGGGCATCAGGTTTGATGGTTGGCGTATAAATAGATTGATAGGGTCAAGACATGTTGGATATAAAATCAGTGAGCGTTACAAAATAAAACTGTGTCGTAAACGAATATTCTATACTAATGGATATATTTCAAGGCGGTTATATTTCATGGGTATTGATTTTATAGCCGCGATCTCGATAGAATTTAAATCTGTTGCGAGCCTGTTTTTTTTGTTCACCAGTTTGGCTTACAATTTCAGCGACTCGGGGAAAACTGCTAAAAAAAGACGGTACCTGGTCCGCAAGATTTAACAATACGCCATGAGTGTGTTGTTCGTTAGGGTTGATATCAAAAGCAAGTTGTATTGGGTCGTGGTTAAGTTGATCCGCTTGAGTCAGGCTGTGAGGAATAAAGCTAAGTTCACGAAAAGTCCAGAGCATCTTGTCAAAATGCTCGTTTTGTTTTAAGTCACGTGTACTAATAAATAAACTATGACCGCTTTTATAAATTTTTTCGGTCAGTTTGCAGGCAAACAAATCGTGATTAGGGGCTTTGTTTGTTTTTAAAATGTAAAAGTCAATGGTGGTCATAATAGTTACTACTTTTTGTTAGCGATACGATCAAGTAGGAACTGTACTAACAATGGCACAGGTCTACCCGTGGAGCCTTTGTTGCTACCACCTGAAATCCAGGCAGTGCCTGCAATATCAAGATGAGCCCAGCGGAATTTTTTGGCATAGCGAGATAAAAAGCAAGCAGCGGTGACAGCACCTGCTTCGCGACCCCCAATATTTGCCATGTCTGCAAAGTTTGATTTTAATTGTTCTTGATACTCTTCCCATAGCGGCATTTCCCAAGCACGATCACCAATTGTTTTACCTGCGTTAAGTAAGTCATGTGCTAATGGGTTGTGGTTACTGAATAGACCGTGGGCGTGTTTACCTAGTGCAATAACACAAGCGCCGGTGAGTGTTGCCATATCCACAATCACGGCAGGCTCAAACTGTTCGCAGTAGGTGAGCGCGTCACATAAAATTAAACGTCCTTCTGCATCCGTGTTTAATATTTCAATTGTTTGCCCAGACATACTGGTGACAACATCTCCTGGCTTATTCGCGTCACCATCAGGCATGTTTTCAGAACTAGGTATTACTCCAATAAAATTGATCGGCAGTTCCAGGTCAATACAAGCGCGCATCGCGCCAAAGACTCCAGCAGAACCACACATATCATATTTCATTTCGTCCATTGCTGCTGAAGGTTTGATTGATATTCCGCCGGCATCGAATGTTAATCCTTTGCCCACAAATATCACTGGTTTTTGATCTTGCTCGCCGCCGTCATATTTCATTACAATTAATTTTGCAGGCTGGCGACTGCCACGTGAAACAGACAGTAGGGCACCCATGCCGAGTTTTTCCATATCTGACTCTTCAAGAATTTCCGTGCTTAACTTTGGACAATCCTTTGCAAGTTCGATCGCCTGCTCTGCAAGGTAAGTAGGGGTGCATATATTGCCTGGCAAATTACCCAGCTCTTTTGACAGAGCCATACCGTTGGCGATAGCAAGTCCTGTTTTTACTGCTTGTTCTGATGAAGTTAATTCTCGACGACTGGGAATACTGAGCACGACTTTACGCAGCGGTCGCCTGGGAGGGGTACTTTTGCTTTTTGTGTGATCGTAATGATAGAGAGCATTTTTTGCAGCGATAATTGCCTGAGTAATTTTCCATTCAATCGCACGGCCCTTTATATTAAGCTCTGGAAGATAATAGACTGCTTCCATCGAGCCGCCGTCATTGAGTGCGTTGGTCGCATTAACGATCACTTTATGATATTCGTTTATATCAAAATCGCGTTCTTTACCGCAACCGACTAACAGGACTCTGTCGCTAAGGGTATTGGGAATGTTATATAGCAGCAAGGTTTGGCCTGCAATACCCTCCATGTCGCCACGACGAATCAGAGAAGAAATAAAACCGTCGCTAGCTTTATCCAGTTGTTCTGCAGCAGCAGAAAGTCGACGAGGCTCGAAGATTCCGACGACAACGCAAGCAGTGCGTTGTTTCTCGGGATTACCACTTTTAACAATAAATTCCATTCAGGTGTTCTCTCGTGCAAAATAGGGTATTCTTAATACCCTGTTATTGATTGGTCAAGCTTAGTAATTTGATGTTTATTATTTATACAATTAAGGGTTTTAGTGGCTTAGCTGACCATAACTTGTATTTTTGCAAGTTTACACCAAGAATTCATGATTTCCAGCCGGAAATACAAATTAGCTAAAATGAGCAGAAATGTTTCGAGTTATTGAGCGATATATAGCACGTGAAGTGTTGCAAACGATGTTGGGAGTATTAATTGTACTACTACTGATATTTGTGAGCAATAAATTGGTACGTTACCTGGCAGATGTGGCTTCAGGTGAGTTGCCTTCAGAAATACTATTTACCTTATTAACCTTACAATCAATTAAGTTCTTTATTTGGTTATTGCCTCCTTCAATGTATTTTGCAGTACTGCTGGTGTTGGGGCGTTTATATCGTGATAGCGAAATGAGTGCTATGAATGCTTGCGGTATTGGGCCTGGCAAAATTTATCGAGGCTTGCTACTAGTAGCTATTCCTGTGACGGCTCTTGCGACCTGGGTGTCATTTATTGTAGTGCCCCACATAGCGCAGGTTGAATACAAAATTACGGATAATGCTAAGCAGGCAGTAGAGATAACCGGGGTAACACCAGGTGTGTTCAAGCGCTCAGGAACCGGGGAAAAGATTTTTTACGTGGAACGAATGACTGACGATAAACAACTCTCCAAAAATGTCTTTATTTATGCCAAGACCAGGCAACGAAGTATTGTGTTTTCTGCAAAAAGAGCGCGCGTGACTATTGATAAGTATGGTGATCGATTTTTGGTGCTCGAAGAGGGTTATCGTTATGATGGCCAGCCGGGCCAAGCCGATTATCGTATGACGGTATTTGAAAATCATGCATTGAAACTTGAATCCAAACTTCGTACTGATAAAAATAAACGTCGTGATTGGGTGCCGATTTCCAAGTTATGGGAGTCAAAAGATGTTCGCGATCGGGCTGAACTGCAATGGCGTATTGCAATTCCTTTATCAGGACTGCTGTTGGTGTTGCTCGCGGTGCCCATTGGAAAGGTGACTCCAAGACAAGGTCAGTACGGTAAACTGGGTATTGCGATACCTTTGTACATTATCTACTTTTTACTGCTGACTTCTACAAGGGCTAAAATTGCTAAGGGAAGTTTCTCACCCGAAATTGGTCTGTGGTGGATACATGGTTTGATTTTGTTACTTACTATATTTTTGCTGGCAAAACAAATGGGCTTTAGCTGGATCAAGAAAAGGTTTTTGGGTTTAAAATGAGAATACTTGATCGTTATATCGGGCGAACTGTTGTTAGTAATGTATTATTGACTCTATTTTTACTGGTTGCGCTGGCTGGTTTTTTCTCTTTTTTAGGGCAACTACGTCATGTGCATGGCGGTAGCGAATTTGAAAACCTGATGAATGTTTTTAAATTTGTTGCTTTATCTTTGCCACGTTGGGCCTATGAATTATTTCCACCGTCAGTATTAATTGGTGCCTTGTTTGGTTTGGGGGGGCTTGCCAACCATAGTGAACTGATTGTTATACGTGCATCCGGGGTATCAATTCAGCGTATTAGTTTTGCGGTATTCAAAGTGGGTTTGCTACTAATGGTGATTGCATTTGTCCTTGGTGATGTTATTGCGCCGATGGCAGAGCAAGCTAAGCGCACAGTCTATTCAACAGATAAGAATAATTATGTTGGTGTGTGGGCGCGTGATGAGAATAACTATATTAAAGTCGATCGAGTTAACTTAAGAACCATGAAGATCGACGGTTTACTAATTTATCGGTTCGGCGAAGATCGACAATTAAAATATGTGGTTCAAGCCGAAACTGCACAATACGTGAATGGTTTGTGGCGTTTGCAGAAAGTACAACAAAGCGTTATCACCAATAATAGAGTGACAATAACCAAGCTTGAAAGGGATAGTTGGAATAAATTAATCGATCCAGGCCTATTAGGGGTGCTAGCCTCTGCGCCTAAGAACCTGGCAGTGAATTCCTCTTCTTGGTCATTATGGAAGTATAGTGAATATATGGAAAAGCATCACTCGGATGCGTCACGGTATAAACTAGCCTTTTGGACAAAAATATTTAAACCACTATCCACTATGGTGATGTTGTTAATCGCTATTCCGTTTATATTTGGCTCGATTCGGACCGCGAATACAGGCCATCGATTGATGATTGGGGTGTTGGTTGGAATGGGTTTCGTAATGATTGATAAGGGACTGAATAATATGGGGCTTGCCTATGGCTATCCTGCGGTGCTTAGTGCCGGTGCCCCGAGTCTATTGTTTGCCCTTATTGGTCTCTACTTTATCCGCCGCCTTAATTAGTTACAGGGGTCGGACCTACGTAAATGATTGTAATATATGTTATATTTTTAGTATTGCAATAAATTTTATTATAACTGGGTTGTATATTTAGTGTCAACTTGGGTGGTCTTGTATGCAGTCAAAGAGTTGTGTAGGGATGGCTCCAATATGTGTGTAGAATATTTTTTGATATAAAATCTAAAATCATTAGATATATTAAATGGTTACGTAGGTCCGACCCCTATAAGTGGACCCCTATAAGTGTTTGGGGGGGACGTAACCTCGTTCGACGCGAATAACGCGAGACCCTGCAATAACATCGTTTAAGCCTTGTCCTTTTTTGTTGACAAGACTCCATAACATGCAAATGGCGCCCACACTAAATACTGTGATTGCCGCATTAATTTTTAGATAGTAACTAATCGCCAGGCTTATCAGGAGTGGGGATAATCGGATCATCGATTGCAGCCAACTAATGTTGCTTCCATCCAGGCGTTCGACGCGAATTCTCCATGAACGCATACTTAGCGTTTGCCCGCCGCGAGTCCAGAACCAGCCAAAAAAGGCGATGGGCAATATTATCCATGTCATAAAAATATAGATAGGATTCGTCCGTGTGAACCAGCCTAGTGTTCGCAGTTTGAAGCTTGGTATTTCGTTAACAATATAGATACTTGATATATCGTTGACTACCAACGTGAAAGCGTCAGTCATGTCTCTAGCGATATAGGCCACTGAAATATTATTCAAAATAAGATCGCCTGGTAAATCGTTTACAATAAAAATCATGGCGATTGCGCCAACGACTATAAAGGCTGCAGCATACAAAAAAAGATCATAGAGGAAAGCCGTGAGTCGTTGAGTAATTTTTGCATAGCCAAGTGGTGGAGTTTCAGTAGTCAAAATAGCTGCCATGTGACGTTGTATAGAAGACCAGTTGTAAATTCTCGCTTAACATATCATGAATCACCAGTTGAAAATACCAGCAATTAATTGCTGTGTTGTATAAGTTAAGTGTCACTGCCGATTTTCGTGGTTGCATAAGGTTGAAAATTTTGACACATTATATACGGGATTCAACATAACTTATATAAGTCAGAATATATGCTGAAACATCGCAGTGAAACTAATGTTAGTGATGAGGCGGTATGTTGATCGTAAGGATATGAGTTACCAATCATAGGGAGTGACTATGTACTATCTGTCTTCACCGTATACCCAAATGGACGATCACTATGAAGTGATAATTATTGGTTCAGGTTATGGCGCTTCAATTGCTGCTTCACGCCTTGCAAGGGCGGGGCGGAATGTCTGCGTGCTTGAACGTGGAAGAGAATTTCAACCTGGTGACTATCCTGATAGTTTGTTATCTGCTGCCGGCGAAATGCAGGTGAATTTTCCGGTAGGGGATACGGCTAAGCAATTTGGTAATGAAGTCGGTTTGTTTGATTTTCGTATTAACAAAGATATGAATGTTTTTAAAGGCTGTGGACTGGGCGGAACTTCCCTGGTGAATGCGAATGTATCATTACGCCCTGATTCTCGAGTTTATAACAAAGCAGGCTGGCCTCAGGAACTTCGAGATGATGTCGATCAGGGGCTTGAGGCGGGTTTCGTGAATGCGATTGATATGCTCAAGCCAGTCGCTTACCCTGATCAACATCAATCGCTCAATAAATTTAGTGCGATGGAAAAAAGTGCTAAAGAAACTTCTTTACCTTGTACACGGGTGCCGATCAATGTCAGTTTTTATGACGGAGAAAATCATGTCGGGGTGAACCAGCCTGCTTGTAGTAATTGTGGTGATTGCATTAGTGGCTGTAATGAAGGGTCGAAAAATACGCTAATCATGAACTATTTACCTGACGCGGTGAATCATGGTGCAGTGATATTTACCAAGGTTGAAGTTCGTTATATAGAAAAAGACGGTGACAAATGGCGAATCTACTATCAGATCAAAGATGCCAAAAAAGGTTCCTTTGACGCGGCCAATTTGTTTGTTTCGGCTGATATAGTTTGGCTAGGTGCGGGAAGTCTTGGATCTACTGAGATACTCTTGCGCTCAAAAGAAAAAGGACTGGTCCTGTCAGATACAACAGGCCAGCATTTTACGGGTAACGGTGATGTATTAGCATTTTCCTATAATGGGGGTGATGCGATTGATGGTGTCGGTTTTGGTAAATCCAAGCGAGACCAGCGCAGTGATGTGGGACCATGTATTACTGCGTCGATTGATTTGCGCGACACAGATAAGCTCGAAGACGGTATGATTATTGAAGAAGGCTCACTCCCCGGAGCTTTATCCAGTATGATTCCCGCTATTTTAAAAACTGCGAAGACAGTAGGGACGAGTACTAATACAGAAAGCGGGTTCTTTGGAAAAATTCAGCAAAGTATCCGTGAAATAGTCACTACAACTCGCGGCGTCTATTATGGTGCAACCAAAAATACTCAAACATTTTTAGTGATGGCGCATGATGATGGTGCTGGTGTCATGGCGCTTGAGGATGATAGTTTAAGAATTAATTGGCCTAAAGTAGGTGAGCAAGAAGTTTTTAAGCGTATTGATAAGCAGTTACTTGCTATCAGCTCGCCATTAAAAGGGCATTATGTGCGTAACCCCACGTGGAGTGAATGGTTTGGCCATGACCTTGTGAGTGTTCATCCGCTTGGAGGGTGTGTCATGGGGCAGAATGCAAGTGAAGGCGTCGTTAATCATGCGGGGCAAGTTTACAGTGCCACCTCAGGAACAGATGTACACGAAGGTTTATATGTAGGGGATGGGTCGATCATTCCTACTCCATTGGGGGTCAACCCCTTGCTGACTATTTCTGCATTGGCCGAGCGTAATGTTAAAATTCTAGCTGATAAGAATCAATGGCCGCTAGACTATGCGACCTATGTTCCTGATGAACAAGTGGGTGCGGAACGGAAGTTGGGCCTCCAGTTTACTGAAAAGATGGTGGGTCATGTTTCAGAGGGTTCAACCGGAGAGTCGTTACAAGATTATAAGGATGCAGAGAAAAAGGGTAAAGAGACTGATCAACGCTGTCAGTTTACCTTAACTATTCGCAGTGATGATCTGGATATTATGCTGGATGATGAATCCCATGAAGCACAGGCTGCAGGGACCGTGACAGTGCCTATGTTGTCGCCTAAAGCTATGTCCGTCAGTAATGGGATCTTTCATTTGTTTGTGAATGACCCAGAATCACACAATATCCGTGAAATGCAATACAGTTTAAATCTTAGTGCTGAAGATGGAAAAAAATATTATTTTTATGGTTATAAAGTGGTCCGCGATGATCCTGGTATGGATCTGGTAAAAGACACCACAACATTGTATACCTCCATTTATGAAGGAGATGATGATAATGGTATTTTAGTTGCGCGAGGAATTATTTATATCAAATTGAAAGACTTTATACGCCAAATGGGTAGCGTTAAAGTGCTTAATGCGCAAAGTCATAAACAGCGTATTAAGGCGCTAGCGCGTTTTAGTCAGTACTTTACTGGTACCATGACAGAAGTGTATGGGGGTATTTTTAATGGCCTTAATTATTTTGACCCAGACGCGGTAGGGCGTAAGCGCCGTACTTTGGATGTAGGTACACCTGAAGTTCACGAGTTCACCACCGAAGACAATGTCTCTTTACGATTAACACGTTATCAAGGTGGAAAAAAAGGCCCGGTAATACTATCGCATGGGTTGGGCGTGTCGAGTTTAATATTTTCAATTGATACGATCAGAACAAATTTACTCGAATATTTAGTTGCCAATGAGTACGATGTATGGCTGCTGGATTATCGGTGCAGTATTTTGTTGCCTGCATCAGAGTTGCAGTTTGACGGTGATGTCATGGCAACGAAAGACTATCCTGCGGCGGTTAATAAAGTAAGAGAGGTAACCGGTGCAGAGTCAGTGCAAATGATGGTGCATTGCTTCGGCTCTACCGTATTTTTCATGGCGATGCTGGCGGGACTTGAAGGAGTACGTTCAGCGGTAAGTTCGCAAATAGCTACAGACATAGTGGTGCCACCGCTTACCCGTATTAAAGCGGGCTTGCACATGCCGGATTTTCTAAAATTTATTGGCATTGATTCGCTTACTGCTTATGTCACTGACAATTCAGACTGGAAGGTTAAATTATTTGATAAAGCCCTAAAATTTCAACCGACCCAACGTGAAGAACGATGTAATAATCCTGTGTGTCATCGCATACAGTTCATGTACGGGACTTTATATGAGCACGATCAACTCAATCTAGCGACGCATCTTGCTATGCATGAAATGTTTGGCGTTGCCAGCATGAAAGCCATTGATCATTTGGGGACAATGATCAACGCTGGTCACTTGGTGGATTATGAGGGCAAAGAGGTTTACATGCCACACGTTGATCGCCTTGCCATACCTATACTGTTTATTCACGGTGCTGAAAATAAATGTTACTACCCGGAAAGCACTGAAAGAACTGTGGAACGTCTTAGCGCCGTTAATGGTGAAGAATTGTATGACCGCAAGGTTATAGAAAATTATGGCCATATTGACTGTATATTTGGTAAAAATGCCGTAGATGATGTTTATCCGCTGATTCTTGAACATTTGGAGAAGACTGCGCTAGTGTGATGATGACTATTCCGGCAGTTTCAATCGTACCCATATTGGCATATGGTCTGTAATATCAAACTCTGCTTTTTTGAATAGTTCTGTTCGTTGACTCTTACTGACCTGATCAATGTTTTTACCATGAAGAGCATTAGCGATTAGGTCAGCGATGTTGAAAACTCCGTAATCGTAACTACCGGCGATAGTGCCCGCCATCGCATTGTCTTCGGGTTTTGGTAAGCGTGGATCATTCGAAAAGAATCCAATTTGATCGTAAGTTTGTTTTTGTCGCAAAGCAGTTTTTATAAATCCTGATTTAGGGTGAGCACTCAGTAACGGAAAATTAGCATTGGCAGCTTTTCTGTTTTTGAGTATAGATTTATTAAGCCCCTTTAGAAAAGCATCTACTTCCTCCCTCATATTAGGAATACTATCGAAGTCCAGATTGCAATCCCCTAGCAACAATAGGTTTGGGTGATAGAGCTTGTCAATATATTTGGCACGAATGGTCAGCCATTCAAGCAAAGCTCTAAACTCCCACTCTCGCTCCTTCTTGTTTTTCCCGTACAGCAAGTGAGCGTTAATGATTAGAAATTCAAACGGTGTTGCATTTGCCGTACCCTTGATTCTAAATGATACACAATGGGGTTGACGAATAAAGCTGACAAATCGAGGCAGTTCTATAGGTGGCTTGGCCGGAGCCTTTTTACCTTGCGCTCTCTTTTTTTCTGCCTTATCTTCTCGCTCTCTGAGTTTTTTAGTATGAACCGTCCATGCCTTACTAAAAGTAGATCGATGACTATAGAGATTGCTTGCGATCTCCGAGCGGTCAAAGGTAATGTCACTTGCCAGTGCTGTGCGTTGAATTCTTTTCCAGTTAAATAAAAATCCGAGCCTCTCCGTATTTCCGGCGCTGCCGGGCTTTGTTCCAGTGATATCCGAGACTACCATGCCATAATCATCCCCCAGTAAACTCATCAGGTGCTCCAGGCCCGATAGGTCATCCATTACTTCCTGAATAGCGATCAAGTCGAATCGTAAAATAATCTTTTTTAAAAATTCCCAGCTTTGAGCAGATCTCTTGTCGACAGCCCCTAACTTACGAATATTAAAACCGCCAAGAACTACCGAATCATCTCGACGCTCCGGGAGGCCAAAATCATCTGCGGACTGGTCGTACAGATCGCTTATTTTTTCCCACTGCTTGTCAGAGAATTTTTGTGCCATGATTCGTGTCCTTGAGCTATTGGGTAAATATTATCATTTGATTATTCGATACCCTAAAAGTCTAGTGCATTTTTGTTACTTTAGTGGGTGTGTGGTAGATGATATGGCTTATTGTTATGCAGTCTATTAAGTATTAGAAGACAATAGAATTATTCATAGATTCTATTGGTTTGGGATGTTTTTGTTTCCCTGTAACTGATATTGTTGGTTGCAATATTATTAAGTAGTCTACTGTGCATAGGTTTTGTAAATCATTTTAGGTGACAACTACGATGGCAAATACTGAGCATTAGTGTTGGGGGAATGTTTTCTCGCTTCTTACTAAATAAGGGTTGATTGGCAGAATCTAGACGATTTTTATCGTATGACTCTTACGACACTAAACCGTAAAATTGCTTTTATTTTGGCAGTGTCCTAGAATATTTATATTGTGACTTTTTTAGTGACATACATGCGACAGCCAGTTTTTTTACATTCTATATTTAAAATTAAGGAGATAGTTATGCTATCAAAATTAAACACCGCATTTTCGTTCGTTTCAATGAGTACAGGTCATGTTGGAAAGTTAGCGAGTGCTCAGATGAAAAATAACTCAGATGTTTCACTATTTGTTTTACGATTCTTCTCTTCTAAAGAAATTACAGCGAACGAAGGGAAGTGTGGTGAGGGAAAATGTGGTGAAGGGAAATGTGGATCCAAGTAAATTGCTTAAGAGCAGGAAATAACGCTAAGGGTGTGTCATCCTTAGCGACGTACAAGTTGTTACCATGCTCAATCTAACGTGGTTTATCGAGGTGAAATATCCATGCGGCTTGTGAACTTCCCTCGATTTAACATATAGTTGGCTAAAGAGGATAGTACTCCAATAGCGAGGTAGGACGACGAGTAGAAAAGTGTGTTGGAATCATTCATGAAGAATTTATACAAAATGCTGTCATGCTTTGCCTTGACAGGCTATAGGTCTATCTCCCATGTTGCCAGAGAATTGGTTATCAGTGATGGGCTATTACAGACATTGCTCAATAGATACGATTTCGCTGAACCTTCAATCAGTCAATGTAATACTCCTTGGTATTATCTCTAAATACAAATCAATAAGATTAACAACGATGGTAGTCGAGAGTACATATCGACTCGAAAAAGAGTCAGTTGAAGAAATGAAGAACTTAATAGATCATTTAACTGTTGAATTTGATCGTGTCTATTGTGTCGGTGAAAATCACGTTGACTGTGTTTCGTTCGTGCCGAACAATTTAAATATTGAATTGTTAATCCACCCTTACAAGGATATTGGAATCAACCTTGGATAGGAAAAGACGAAAAATTAGCTTGATACAAAAGGCAGTAACTATATTTGGAGATGCCGTGGTTCATATAAAAAAACATTGCGTAAATAGAATAAATACACTTGACCTGTATGCTACATACAGGTTCTATACTTTGAATCTGTAGTAGAGATCCTGTTTGCAAAGTGGGTCGTTCACACTACTTTTACATTTGACAGGGTATACGCTGAGTGAGGAAACTGAATGAATAGATTCTGGAATAGAAAAGATGCACATAGTGAACCTGCACAACGTATTGTACGGCGCGTGTTTCGAGACTATCCCGGGAGCCTGTCCATACATTTATGGGACGGTCAGGCTCTGGTATTCGGTGGGACCGACCCTGCGATGACATTAGTCTTTCATGGTCAGGCTGCTTTTCGTAACCTCATATTGTCACGAGACCCCCTGCACTTGGCCGACGCATATTTTCAGGGTAGCATCGATATAAAAGGCGATCTCTATGCCAGTCTGCAACTAAAGGATCACTTGCAGTCATTGAAGTTATCTATTTCAGAAAAAATGATCTTTTTATTAAGTGTCTTATTTCTTAGTGGTAGGGCCGGCGCTACTGGCCACGAAAAGGGGATTCAGCGCAAGTCCTGGATACAGAGGTTACGGCGTAACCACACCAAAGGTGCAAACCGTCAGGCTATTGCATTTCATTACGATGTTTCCAACGAGTTTTACCAGTTATGGTTAGACCCACAAATGATTTACTCCTGTGCTTATTTCAAATCCGCGAACGACACCCTTGAACTGGCACAGAGTAACAAGCTGACACATATCTGCCGCAAGTTGCGGCTTAAGCCGGGGGAGCGCCTGCTCGACATTGGTTGTGGCTGGGGTGCGCTGATCTGTTGGGCCGCACGCCGTTATGGTGTACATGCCCATGGTATTACCTTGAGTCGCGCACAATATGACTATGCACAGAAAAGAATTTTGGACGAAGGATTGCAAGACAAGGTGACGGTTGAGCTCAGGGATTATCGTGACCTCAAAGGAACATCACTATATGATAAAGTGGTCAGTGTGGGCATGTTCGAGCATGTCGGCCTCAAGAACCTGCCGGTTTATTTTGCTGTTGCACAACGTTTGCTGAAGCCGGGCGGGCTTTTTCTGAATCATGGCATAACTCAGGATGTAGAGGGCTGGGGCAAAACGGTGGGCGCACGTTTTATCAATCGATACGTGTTTCCGGATGGCGAGCTGGCTATGGTGAGTAACGTGCAGCGCACCATGGAGCGCACTGGCTTAGAGATCCTTGACGTAGAATCATTGCGGGCGCATTACGCGTTGACTCTGCGGCACTGGGTACGACGCCTTGAAGCAAACAAAGCAGAGGCACTACAGCATGTCACGGAATCCGTTTATCGAATCTGGCATTTGTACATGGTCGCGTGTGCACTGCAATTCGAGCAGGGTGATATTGGTATATACCAGATTTTAACTATCAAGCGGGATGGTGGTGTGGCGGCGATACCCTTGACAAGGGACGATCTATACAACTAAAAAGGGGCTGAAATGGACAATCCCAAGAATCACCGGGTGTCAGCGGATGCGTTAGTACTATTTGGCGTGACAGGCGACCTTGCCTATAAAAAGATTTTTCCGGCGCTCTACGCGATGACCAGGAGCGGTGTACTTAATGTGCCAGTGATTGGGGTTGCCGTTTCACCATGGAGTTTGGCGCAATTACGGGAGCACGCCCGGGATGCTGTCGAAAAATCCGGTGAACCCACTGACGGAACAGCCCTTGAGCACTTTCTTTCCCTGCTTGGTTACGTTAGTGGCGATTATAATGATCCGGGCACCTTTAAGGCGCTCAAAAATACACTGGGTGATACACGCCGTCCGACTCATTATCTCGCCATTCCTCCCATGCTGTTCGCAACGGTTGTTATAGGGCTGGGCGCTGTAGGTCTGACTGAGCAGGCACGAGTTATCGTCGAGAAGCCTTTTGGGCGTGATCTGGCATCTGCGCAGGAACTCAATCGTATCTTGCGCTCGGTGTTTGTGGAGGACGCAATTTTCCGAATTGATCACTTCCTTGGCAAAGAAGCAATCATGAACATTCTTTATTTTCGCTTTGCCAATACGTTCCTGGAACCAATCTGGAATCGCAATTACGTAGCCAACGTGCAAATCACATTGTCAGAGGCTTTTGGTGTGCAGGGGCGGGGAGCGTTTTACGAGAGTGTCGGCTGTCTGCGTGATGTCGTGGAGAACCATCTATTCCAAATTGTGGCGCTGCTGGCCATGGAGCCGCCGGCCTACCAGGGTTTTGATGCTGTGCATGCCGAAAAACACAAAATATTTAGGGCTATGCGTACGCTTATCCCCGACGATCTGGTTCGCGGCCAGTACGTTGGTTACCGTCAGGAGCCGGGTGTGGAGGAGGACTCCGATGTTGAAACGTTCTGTGCTCTGCGGCTGTTTATCGACTCGTGGCGTTGGCAAGGTGTGCCATGGTATCTACGCTCCGGTAAATGTCTGACCGGTACCGTAGCAGAGATTCTGGTGGAATTAAAACCGCCGCCTCAGCGGCTTTTTGATGACTCGATCCCTGTGAATGGTCGTGCCAACTATCTGCGTTTTCGGCTTTCCCCACGCACTGCCGTTGCCCTTGCCACGCGTGTCAAGCGTGCAGGGAAAACGTTTACTGGCGATCAGCGTGAACTCTTCCTGTTGGATGAACAGCTAGATAAAGAGTCACCCTACGAGCGTCTTTTAGGGGATGCGATGGCCGGTGACGGGGCATTATTTGCCCGTGAACAGTGTCTTGAGGCCACCTGGGCTGTGGTAGGGCCTGTTCTTGAGGGACATCATTCGGTTGCGTCGTACCAGGTCGGTAGCTGGGGCCCTAAGGCTGCGGATGCACTGATTACCACAAGTGGTGGCTGGCACAATCCTGTTATGAAAGAGACTCAGTGATATCCAATGATGCAAGAGCAATTAATATTCTACGGGATGCGGGTATTATCTTGCCGGGCGATGCCGGTTCTATGTATGAGGAGTAACAATAATGAAGATTACACAACAACTGAATGACCTGGGCCAAAGTCTTTGGCTGGATAATATCCGGCGCGAGTTATTGACCAGTGGTACGTTAGGTCGCTACATCGATGAACTTTCTGTGACGGGGCTGACGTCTAACCCGACCATCTTTGAACATGCTATCAAGGATAGTGATTTCTACGATGACGCCATTCGTCAGAAAGCACTGGCAGGCTCCTCAGGTGAAACACTCTTTTTTGAGCTGGCGATGGAGGATCTGACACAGGCCGCTGATCTTTTCCGTCCGATATACGATGCCACAGCCGGTATTGATGGCTGGGTATCGCTGGAAGTGTCGCCTCTATTAGTAGATGACACTGCTGGCACTATTAAGGCGGCCGTACAGCTACATGCGCAGGCTCAACGTCCGAACCTCTTCATCAAGATTCCCGGAAACCGTGCTGGCATTGATGCAATCGAGGAGACTATCTTCGCTGGTGTGCCTGTGAATGTTACATTGCTATTTTCTCGCGAGCATTACATTGCTGCAGCAGAGGCGTATATGCGCGGCATTGAACGGCGTATCGAGGCCGGTCTTGACGCTAGAGTGGCCTCTGTTGCTTCGCTATTTGTCAGTCGCTGGGATGTCGCCGTTAAAAATAAGGTACCCGATGCACTGAAAAATCGTCTGGGCATTGCGATCTCAATGCGCACCTATAAGGCGTATCGTGATTTGCTCGAAACGCCTCGTTGGCAAAAACTGGCTGCTTCTGGTGCTCAGCCGCAGCGCCTGTTATGGGCGAGCACTGGCAGTAAGGACCCTGCCGCGCCAGACACTTTCTATCTCGAAGCACTCGTAGCAGCGGATACTATTGACACCCTTCCCGAGAAGACGCTGTTGGCGTTTGCCGACCATGGTCAGCACAAGGGCGTGATGGCCGAAGACGATGGTGAAGCTGAAGCACTACTGCTGCGCTTCTCGCAAGCCGATATTGATATCGATACATTGGCGACGCAGCTACAAGATGAGGGTGCGCATTCTTTTGTAAAATCATGGCAATCATTGTTGCAATGCATTGAGTCAAAGAGCGTAGCATTGGTCGATGACGGCTCGCAAGGGGGATGAGAATGGTCGCACAAATCAGTCCATTAGCAGGCCAGCTCGTAAAGGCTGAGCAGCGGGTCGATATTACGAAGCTGATTGATGCCTACTATAGTCAGCAACCTGATCCTGCGGTGCCTGCGCAGCGAGTTGCCTTCGGCACATCAGGACACCGTGGCTCATCGTTCGCTGCCAGCTTCAATGAAGTACATGTGCTGGCGATCACTCAGGCGATTTGTTTGTATCGTGAAGGGCGCAGCATCGACGGGCCGTTGTTTATCGGTATTGATACGCATGCGTTGTCGCAACCAGCATTCGAAAGTGCGCTGGAAGTGCTGGCAGGCAATGATGTGGAGGTAATGATTGCCAAGAGTGATGAATACACACCAACGCCTGCAATATCGCATGCTATCCTGACCTACAATAGTGGCCGTAGAGCCGGCCTGGCCGACGGCATTGTAGTGACACCATCGCATAATCCGCCCGACAGCGGGGGGTTTAAATACAATCCCCCCAATGGCGGTCCGGCTGACAACGATGTTACCGGCTGGATTGAGGCCAAGGCTAATGAGTTGCTCGATACCGGGCTGAAGGATGTGCGGCGCATCCCGCTAGAACGGGCCCGCCGTGCCAGCACTACCCACGAACACGACTACCTTAGCAGGTATGTTACCGATCTCGGCAGTGTGATTGACCTCGATGCGATCCAGACCTCCGGTCTACGTTTGGGAGTAGATCCGTTGGGGGGTGCTGGTGTGCATTATTGGGCGCGAATTGCTGAGCAGTACCGGCTGGATCTTAGCGTGGTCAGTGATCAAGTTGATGCAACATTCGATTTTATGAGCCTGGATTGGGATGGTCGTATCCGAATGGACCCGTCTTCATCCTACGCCATGCAGCGCCTGGTCAAATTGAAAGACTGTTACGATATTGCCTTCGCTTGTGATACGGATCACGACCGCCACGGTATTGTAACCCCTAGTGCCGGGTTGCTATCACCGAATCATTATTTGGCAGTGGCTATTGACTACCTATTTCAGCATCGTCCACGCTGGAGCAAGCAGGCTGCTGTGGGCAAGACCGTGGTTAGCAGCGCGTTGATTGATCGCGTGACAGCCCGACTGGGCCATGAACTTTACGAAGTCCCGGTGGGTTTTAAATGGTTTGCCAATGGTTTATTCGATGGAGCTTTGGGTTTCGGGGGTGAAGAAAGTGCTGGTGCTTCCTTCAGTCGTATTGATGGTAGTGTGTGGACCACGGACAAGGATGGTATTGCATCGGCGCTGCTGTCGGCAGAGATTACTGCGCTCAGTGGGAGAGACCCCGGCGAATATTACCGTGATCTTGTTCATGACCTTGGTGAGCCGGTGGCCAGCCGTGTTGAGGCGCATGCCACTGTCAAGCAGAAAAACAAGTTGGCAAAACTCTCGCCGCAACAGTTGAAGAGCACACAGTTGAGTGGTGAGAAAATTGAATGCGTACTCGACCGCGCGCCTGGCAATGATGCATCCATTGGTGGCATCAAGGTAGTTGCGGCCAATGGGTGGTTCGCCGCACGGCCGTCTGGTACTGAGGATATTTATAAAATCTATGCGGAGAGTTTTCTCGGTGAAGACCACCTTCGTCAAATCATCAATGAAGCGCAATCCATAGTCGATAATGCTCTTGTGGCTTGAATGTGTTCTACCGATAATTTTTGTTTAACCTTTTGAAAGGAAGTGTAACGATGCAAACTGAAATTTTGAATGTAACCGGCATGGTCTGTGACAGCTGTGCTAGCAAGGTGACTGGCGTAATAAGCGAGATCCGAGGAGTCAGCGATGTAGAGGTATCACTCAAGCAGGGTGAAGCCAAGGTACAATATGACGAGCAGCAAGCGTCGGTTGAGCAACTGAAAACAGTCGTGAGAGATTCGGGTTACGGTGTGGATGGCGTCAGTACCACCCGGGACTCACAAGGCAAAGGTTGTTGTGGCTGATCTTTTTTGCCCGTGCGACAACGGCCTATAGGGCGCTGTCCTTACAGCACCGGAGTGGCCGGGTGGAAGGGTACATCGCAAGACAATTTATACGAGATTTATAGGTGCATAATGATGATGACGGTCAGTGAATTATCCAAATCGACTCAAGCGACTCCGGCAACCATACGTCATTACGTAACAATTGGTCTACTGAATCCGACCCGTGATCCTGTCAACGGTTATAAATTATTCGGTAGTGAAAATATCAAAAAGGTGAAATTTATTCGTCAGGCGAAGGACCTGGGCTTTTCCTTGAATGACATTCGGGAGATTTTTAGACACGGAAGTCGGGGGCAGTCGCCTTGTCCCACTGTTCGTGACATCATTCACCATCGTATCAATGATAACCGTATCAGATTAGCTGAGCTGGATGCATTGAAACTCCGAATGGAAGAGGCGTTAGAAAAATGGGAAACAATGCCAGACGGCGAACCTGATGGTGATGAAATTTGTTATCTGATTGAGTCGGTGATGGTACTACGGTAATGCCGAGAATTTTTTCGTTACGTTAACGAAAGTTCAAATTTTTTGTTTGAATGTCCAGCGCAATGAGTTTGGTCACATTTTAAAGTAGATGATGAAAAACATTTGAAATCAAAAAGGGAGTTAATCCGTGACAATGAGTAAAAATGAAATTCAAACCAAAACACCTGTGAAAATTGCTGGTGCAGGCCCAGCCGGATTGGCGGCGGCGATCACCTTGGCCCATTCAGGACGTCAAGTGATTGTATATGAAACACAAAAAGAAGTCGGTCACCGTTTTGGGGGAGATTTTCAGGGCCTGGAAAATTGGACCACCAAGGAAAATGTATTAAAGATATTTGAAGGACTAGGGTTAAGTACAGATTTTAATGCTCCTCCCAGTGATAATTGTACTGTTTTTGACCCAAAAGGAAAGTCTTACCAGATTAAAAGTGACGAGCCTCTTTTTTATCTTATAGAACGTGGCCCTGGCTCAGGCTCATTAGACAGCGCTTTACTCAAACAGGCACAATCTCTCGGTATCGAAGTACGTTTTAATAGTCGTTTGCGTGAGATGAGCGGTGAGGGAATTCTCGCAGCAGGCCCGCGCGCCGCCGATGCGATCGCGGTAGGTTATCATTTCGAGACAAATATGGAAGATGGTTATTGGGCAATTTGTGATAATAAATTAGCGCCGCAAGGTTATGCTTATCTATTGGTTTCGAATGGTAGAGGTACCGTTAAGACTTGCATGTTCTCAAATTTCAAACAAGAGAAGCTTTACCTAAAGAGAACGCTTGAAGCTTTTCAGCGACTGGTTGGTTTAGAAATGAAAAATCCCCAGCCACATGGCGGTATAGGCAACTTTCGTATACCACGTAGTGCTTATAGTGGCCCTCATCCTCTCATAGGAGAACAGGCAGGCTTTCAGGATACGTTGTGGGGTTTCGGTATACGTCTCGCGATCTCATCCGGTGTACTTGCCGCTCAGAGTTTGTTGAATAATGAAAACTATGACACGCTTTGGCAACGTGAGTTGAAGCCGCAAATGGAGACATCCATTGTTAATCGCGCGCTATATAGTTTGGTAGGGAAGGTTGCTTACGGCTGGTTTTTAGGGCAGCTAGTTTCCAGGCCGAACCTTCGCGAATCATTGCGCAGGCAGTACCGATCATCATGGCCAAAACGTCTGCTCGGACCGTGGGCGAGATATCGTCATGCGAGTAGACGCAAGGATGTGACTTGTAATCACATTGATTGTCATTGCATTTGGTGTCGTGAACAGAGTTGTTTGCATGATTGATTCACCTTTGTCCAATGTAAATGCACTATTGATACGCTAACGGATATAGGTTCATTTAATCGGTTGTCAGCGGTAAATTGTGATGTCATTCACTTCTTTATTGAAGGCGGACTTCTATTCTACGTTGGTCACGATTTTTTAGCTTGTAATGTCTGCCGATGGCTAAAGCCCGTATATCTCGCCCATAAACACTATGGAACAAGAGAAAGATGGACCAATATAATATTAAGGTACCAATAATTTTTTTAGCGATAGCATGGCTGTTTTCAATGATTTCTTTGTTCTTGGAAAACTTATATGGCCATAACCTGTTTTCCAGGTCTGGCTCTCTCATGGTATTGTTTGCAGTGATAGCCGAATATAATTTACTGGCTACGAGAGATAAATACCAGAATATGAAATTACAACTCTTATCAAATGGGAAGAAAATTAATTTAAAAATACACCCAAAAATAATACATCAGCATTTAGAAACAATTGCACATATTACTGTCGTAATAGGGACAATTGTTTGGGGGTATGGGGATTTTTTGTAAAAAGTTCTTTATTATTATTGACGAATTGTGGAGAGGGTGAAAGTGAAACAAGAACTTAACGGAAAGTTATCGCTTTTAGGATCTGTATCTTTAGGCACAGGTGTAATGATCGGCGCGGGTATATTTGTCCTCATGGGACAAATTGCTGAACTGGTGGGTGGTCTTTTCCCGCTCGCTTTTGTGGTAGGGGCAGGAGTGTCCGGTCTAAGCGCTTACTCGTATGTTAAATTTTCTAATGCTTACCCTTCTTCTGGCGGGGTCGCAAAATTTTTGAGAAAGGCATATGGTCCAGGTGTCGTTACTGGCACCTTCTCTTTATTGATGTATGTCTCTATGGTGATAGCTGAGAGTCTTGTTTCTCGTACTTTTGGTGCATACAGCTTACGATTGTTTGATATTGAAAGTACAAGCGTTTTGGTGCCAATTCTAGGCGTATCTCTAATTGCCGTAGCCTTTATTATAAATATTGCGGGCAATAAAATAATCGAGGCAACGGCTAACACTACTGCTATTATTAAAATATTAGGCATTGCAGCACTCGCTATTACAGGCCTGGTTGTTGGTGTTATCCCTTCTTTTGAGCTTGCTACTACTAGCAGTACAAATGACGGGACTTTGGCCGTTGCCGGAAACTTTTTAGCTGCCCTGGCTTTGTCGATCCTTGCCTATAAAGGTTTTACGACCATTACTAATCAAGGCGGTGACATAGTCAACCCAGAACGTAATGTGGGGCGGTCTATTGTGATTTCTCTTTTAATATGTGTTGTTATTTATGTAGCACTCGCTCTTTCGGTTGCTGCAAATCTTAGTGTAGATGAGATTGTTAAAGCAAAGGACTATGCCTTGGCAGAAGCCGCCCGCCCGATGTTTGGTGAATGGGGTTTGTGGTTTACCGTCTTTATTGCCATAGTGGCAACGGTATCAGGCGTTTTTGCGAGTGTTTTCTCTGCATCTCGATTGCTTGGCATGCTCGGTATGATGAAACAAGTGCCTGGTATTAAACAACGCCCTGGAATTAACCCCGCATTGATATTTACCGTTTTGTTGGCGATGAGTTTGACGATATTGTTTGATTTGACTCGTATTGCGGCAATAGGCGCTATCTTCTATTTACTCATGGATATAGCAGTTCATTGGGGGCTGTTTCGTTATCTACGTGGAGATATTAACTTTAACCCCTTTATCCCAATTTTAGCGATCATATTTGACACCGTTATTCTGGTTACTTTTGTGGTGCTTAAATTCAATACCGACCCCCTAGTTTTAGTGGCAGCGGCCATTGGGTTCATCATTATAATAATTGGGCAACGTCTTTTTATGAAGAGTCATACCGATAGTGAAGGAAAGATGGATATGAGCATGGATAAAAATATGTAATTAAATTTTTAAATAATTTTTAAAATGGTGTAGTGTGAATTCAAGTTGTAAGTGTCATTCAAACTCTGAATTAGAAGAAAGTTACGATAGCTTGTATGGTTGTTTTGCGTTCCAGTTAAGGCTCGCTTGCTGAGTGGGTCTATTGTCTGAGGATAAGTAGGGTCAATATTTTCATCGTAACTCGTTAGCAGTACGTTAAAATATAAAGTCAATACCAGAGTGTAGTGTTGATATTTAGTTAAGAAATTATCCTGTCATACTATTGATTTAAACTATTACAGTGTTTTGTGATATATCTTTCAGGGGTTTGTTGTTTGTGTAATTCGTGTTCTATTTAAGTAATATTTTTTATATTTGTCTAAATGAAGTGATCGCTAATATTGTTTGACCTTATGTTGTTATTCTTATATCTATCATTTTTAGTGAAAATGATTTATATTCAAAAAAATTTTATTTAATCCGAATATGTTATTTCAAGCGATGAAGATTTATGTCGTGCTACAAATTATTTAGGGATATTTAAAATGAACAGTTTGCAACAATATGGACTTTTGTTTGGCCTGTTTGTAGGGACAATAGGTTTTATTCTTTGTCTTTATGCAATGACGAGAACGTTTGGCAAGACTCGCGAAGAAGCCGGGAAGGATGTTCCTGCAACGGCGGGGCAACTATCTCGAGACCCTGTCTGGGTACGTTATCATGCACGTTATTATGGTTTTGCTTTATTATTTTTAGCGTTCGATATGGAAATGGCGTTTATGTACCCGTGGGCTGTGGTTTATAAGCAAGTTGGATTGGTGGCCTTGCTTGATATGGGTGTTTTTTTGGCTATTTTGTTTCTAGGGTTGCTATACGGCTGGAGTCAGGGTGCACTACGGAGACAATAAATGATTGTTGGCGCTCGTAAGGGAGTTGTCTCTGGCCTTCGTCGGCTAATATCTTTTTCGATGAGTCAGGACTTGAAGGTTTATATTATCCCAGGACCTGAGATTGCTTGTGCGCGAGGGTTGGACATTGAAGCCGCTGGAATGCAAATAGTTTCAACGCCACGACATGCCAGTATTTTATTAGTCATTAGTCAACTTCCCATTATGCTTCGTGATTCGGCTGCGGTAGTTTATGCGCAAATGCCGCGCCCGCGCGTAATACTGTCTCTCGGGGTAAGTGAATTATCTCCTTTGCCCGCGGCTGATATTGAAGCGGAGTTTTCACAGCAAGGGCTTATTGATGGGGTCAAAAAACTACGTGAGATAATCAAGGCAGGGGCTTTTAGTGCTGACGCTAGTGACTTTGATGCGCCGATATTACAATCACGTATTGAATACACTTGTTCTATGCATCCAGAGATTAGCGAGGACCAACCAGGTTCTTGTCCAAAGTGCGGGATGAACTTAATACCGCGTGAAGCGAGTATGAATGCTGCTCATAGTGATCATGATATGCAGCACCGTTCTATCGGGCATAGTCAGGATAGCGCACAACCTCAACATTCTACGACTAACGATTCATCAATTGAATACACTTGTCCGATGCACCCGGAAGTAGTGCAAAGCGAACCGGGTTCCTGTCCTAAGTGTGGGATGAATCTTGAAGTTCGTGACACTGCATCGTCTGCAAGTGAATCGCACGACGCTTCAGTTGAATATACTTGTCCCATGCATCCGGAAGTGGTGCAAAACAAACCGGGTTCTTGTCCTAAGTGTGGGATGAATCTTGAAGTCCGTGATATTGAATTAGCAGCAAGTGATTCGCACGAAGCCTCAGTTGAATATACTTGTCCCATGCATCCGGAAGTAGTGCAAAGTGAACCGGGTTCTTGCCCTAAGTGTGGAATGACCCTTGAAGTCCGTGATATTGAATCAGCAGAAAGTGAATCGCACGACACCTCAGTTGAATATACTTGTCCCATGCATCCGGAAGTGGTGCAAAGCAAACCGGGATCTTGTCCAAAGTGCGGGATGAATCTTGAAGTCCGTGATATTGAATTAGCATCAAGCGAGTCGCACGATCATCATACTAAACATGATCATGCCATGGCATCAGCAATGGATCATAATCAAGTGGATCATAGCAAGATGGATCACGGTGAAATGGATCATAACGCGATGCCTTTTATGTCAATGATTGATGTCACGAAGGATTTGCCACGTAGCAGTGATGGTTTACCAATGGATTGGATTGATGTGCCCTTTGGACCATTCTTTCCTGGCCTGCCGGGTGGTCTTGCACTGAATTTTACGCTTGACGGAGATACCGTCGCTGGTTCCAGCGCCAAAAGTTTGGTGGCTAATGAGTTATTGAATACGCAGAGCGTAATAGATTTTAAACTATTTATTCAGCAAGTTCGAGGCCTTGATCCGCTTGTACCAAATCACTATCAGATTCTGACTTGTATGGCGTTTGAAAATGCAATCGGAATGCAAGCTGATCCCGAAACCGTGATCGCTCGTGTAGTAATATCTGAAAAAGAACGTATTGTGAGTCACCTGGGGTGGCTACTATTGTTTGCACAACAAACTGGTTTTTGCTGGTTACATGATCGGCTTATCCCGTTGCAAAAAAATATTTTACTGGCGGATAAAAAGCAGCTCTTAAATTTGAAGCCCCAAATGATTTCCGTAATCAAGCGGTTGCAACGCACCCCATTGTTAAAATCTCGGACGTCAGGGTTTGGCAAACTGATTGCAATTAAGAATGACGACTTGTTAGGTCCGGTCGCACGTGCTTCTGGAATTAATAATGACCTGCGAAATGATAGCAGCGTTTATAAAGAACTCGGGTTTGTGCAAGCAAGCAGGGACGAGGGTGATGTGTTAGCACGGTTGAGCTTACGTCTGGATGAAATTCAAAATAGTTTTGAGTTGATCGAAAATACAGATCTTGAAATAATGCGGGCAAGTCATTTATTTAATAAGCTTGTCATGACTAATTTGGAAAATATCAGCGGGACCGGCGAGGCAGCCCTTGAAATGCCGAGAGGCAAGACGCGTTTGGCCCTGACTATGGAAAAGGGTCGGGTAGTGTCAGCGCGGTTTGAAACACCCTCAACAGCCCATCTGAAATTAGTCGAAGATCTCACGCAACAGCAAGAACTCGGTGACGCTCTTTTAGCGGTTGGGTCGCTAGACTTGTCACCCTGGGAAATTGGCGTATGACCACGTTTATTATTATTGTATTTCTTATTATTGGCGCTTACGGCGTTGCGGTGCTTGAAGCATGGCTCAGTACCGGACGTTTTAGGTTAGGCGCACCTTTGTTTTCTGGTTTAGCCTTACTCGGGCGAGAATCGATTGTCCCTCGTAAAACAGATCGCTTATTTTTTGAAGTGGGCCCTATATTATTATTGCTGTCAGCGTTGCTTGCAGCGACAGTCATCCCATTAACGCCTACATTGATTGTGACTGATCTTGCAACCGGCGCATTATTTATTAACGCTGCGTTAGTCTATGTTTTGGTAGCATTGATTATGTCTGGTTGGGGGCCAAACGGGGCTTACGCGATGATAGGGGGCTGGCGTTTTTTAGGGCAATTAATTGCTTATGCAATGTTAATTGTAATGCCAATTACTGCGGTTGCCATGCGCGCAGAGTCGTTAGTGACGACGCAGATTGTGGTTTCGCAGGCGGGCTTATGGAATATCCTGTATCAGCCTGTCGGGTTTGCCTTGTTTTTTGTCGCCTCGATGGCCTTGGCCTTTTTGCCTCCGTTTGATATGACTGTTTCTAAAAGTGAGTTGACTGGTGGAGTCGAGGCAGAATACACCGGGGTCCGCCTGGCGGTATTTCGGCTTGGACGATTGGTGCTTATTGTGACCTTGGCGTCCGCAACGGTAATATTTTATCTCGGCGGATGGCAGGGGCCCTGGTTGCCTTTTTGGGTGTGGAGTGTGGTAAAGATTTTAATCCTCACCGCCATGATGTTAGTGCTGGGCCGTTATATGCCACGTATCCGTGAAGCACATTTGCTGTCCTGGTGTTGGATGTTTGGTATCCCCCTCGCGCTTATTAATATTCTAATTGTTGGCGTGCTTGTGTTGGAGTTTCCATAGTGACTGCACAAATATTCTTTATCGGTTTTTTTGGACTCGCGGCAGTATGGTTTGGCGTAGTGGTGTTTCGAACATTTTCAATGGTACGTTCTGCACTCGCCTTGTTGTTTTCACAAACGGCACTTGGTGCTATGTTTTTAAGTATGGAAGCTGAGTTTCTTGGCGTCTTACAAATTATGATGATGGCCACTGAAATGAGTATTATGGCTATTTTTATGGTGATGTTTATGATGGACCCTGGTGGTTTGGGTGAAATGGAAATGACCCATCAAAAACGCCTTTCAGTGATTGCAGGCGTTGTGTCTTTCATCGCGGCTGTAGCAATGGCTGTGTTTGTTGACTGGGGACCTATTATTGTGACAGCACCCGATGCCACAAAACAAATTACAGATCTCGGGTTGGAGTTACTGGATCGTTCGATGTTAATTTTTGAAACGGCGGGGATTACGATCTTGACTGCGATGATTGCTGCGACAGCGGTGGCGATTAAGCCCTACGAAAAAGGGAGTCAGAAATGAGTCCTGAACTTGTCATTGCGCTAATCATTGCTGCTGCATTATTTGGCGTCGGTCTTTATGGCGCATTGTCACAAACCAACCTGGTGATGATTATGATGGGAGTCGAGTTGATACTCGCCGGTGCAATGGTTAACCTGGTCGCATTTTGGCGTTACTTACATCCCGAGGTAGCGGCTGGCCAAATGTTTGTGTTGATTGTTATGACAGTGATGGCAGTGGAAATGGCAGTCGGTTTCGGCGTTGCCATTGCTCGTTTCCGAGCGATTGGTTCTGTTGAAATGGAAGAAGCGGTAGAGTTAAAGGAATGAATTTCCTCCCTACTACAAGTCTGCTTCTCCTTGTTATATTGGCACCTTTATTTTCTATAGTGCTGATTCTTGTTTCGCGCCGAATTCCGGCAGCACTTGCCTTGTTGGGGATTACGGTCAGTTTGATTGCCAGTTTAACTTTATTGACTAATAGCTTTGACGGTATTACTGGTCAATTATTACTTCCCGGCTTGCCAGACATGCCACTGCGATTAATTGCAACACCTTTAACGGTATTACTTTCTACGATGGTCGCGGTGATCAGTAGTTTAGTGTTGATCTATGCGGTCGGCTATATGAAAAGTGATCCTGAAAAGGGTCGCTTTTTTTCCACCATGTTGTTGTTTATTACTGCGATGCAACTACTGGTATTGTCCGGTGATTGGGTCTTGTTGTTATCGGCCTGGGAATTGATCGGGCTAAGCAGTTATTTATTAATAGGGTTTTGGTACAGGCGACCTGGAGTTAAGGTCGCCGCCACTCGAGCTTTTATGGTCACTCGTAGTGCCGATTTAGGGTTGTATATAGCAATTTTTATTCTTATTGGAAGTGTCGGCAGTAGTGAAATTGCAGTGACTTTAAACGCCAATGGGGGAATTGCTATCAGTGCCGGAATATTACTGCTGATTGCGGCAATGGGTAAATCCGCACAAAGCCCATTACACGATTGGTTGCAAGGGGCGATGGCAGGTCCAACACCTGTATCTGCGTTACTTCACTCAGCCACATTGGTGGCAGCAGGTGCAATTTTATTAATTCGAACAGCGTCCGTGTTACCTTCTGAAGTATTATTGGTGGTTGGAATCGTCGGCGGGATTACGACTTTAGTGACGGGTATGATTGCCTTGGCTGAAACAGATCTTAAGCGTATGTTAGCGGCCTCTACTTCCAGTCAGTACGGTCTAATGTTGATTGCTGTAGGGGCCGGAGTTCCTATGGCGGCCTTGTTACACTTGATTGCGCATGCAGCGATTAAGAGTAGTTTATTTCTTGGTGCTGGCGTGTTTCAGCACAGTCGGGAAAGTACAGCGTTTGATAAGTTGCGTGGCGTAGGACGAGAACATCCCAAAATATTCATTGGCTTTGCCTTAGCCGCATTAGCCTTGGCGGGCATTCCTCCCTTGAGTGGATTTTTCTCTAAAGATGCTGTTATCGCGGCTTCGCTAAACTCCGGTAATATAGGCACACTATTACCGTTTGCGTTAGCAGGGACACTGCTAACAGGCAGTTATATGGCGAAGGCTCTGCATGTTCTTTGGCAGAAAAATGATAAAAGTCGATCAATAGCAGGACTGTCATGGATGGGGGCAGGGTTAACGGGGGGCGTGATTTTAGCGATCGTGTTAGGGGCTGCTTTCCCTAGCATAGAATTATTACTTAAATCTGCTTCGAGCAGTAAAGTCGTTGAAAATGTTACTGCTGCCTGGATCCCCGTTGTATTAGGACTATCTGCGGCCTTAAGCGGACTTTGGCTAGGATGGTTCGTCCCTGTATCGTCTCTGCTGGGACCGTTGTTACCCTTGGCGCGAAGAGGCTTTACGATTGCCGGAGGCTTCGATAATTTGATGGTGCGTCCTGCATTTGCTATCGCTCATGCTTGTGAGAAGTTGGAACGAATTTTATATCAAGCGGTGCTCGCGGTAGGCAGGCTTGGACTTGCTGTAGGGCAGGCTATGAGACGGAATGATGAACAGCGTATTGATAAATTCATTTTTTCATTCGTACGCGGCGTGGTACAGCTTGGCCGAAAAGCCCGTACCTTGCAAAGCGGTTTGATTCATAAAGAGCTTGCGATTAGTACAATCGCCAGCGCAATGATTTTAGTATTTATGTTAATTGCCTTATTGATGTACTAACGAGGAGACTGATTTAGTGTATCCAATCGTATCCATTACCATTTTTTTACCGCTGTTAGGAGCTTTGCTTGTAATTTTAATGCGCAGAGCACCCGCAGCAGCCGTACATGCGATCGGTATTATTACCAGCGGTATTGTATTAGCAGGAACTGTTGTAATTTGGTTGCGTGGAGTCAACGCGGGGGGCTTTAGTCAAATCGAACAAATAGACTGGATGCCTTCTATAGGGGCGGCATATCGTGTGGGTATTGATGGGATTAGTTTGCCACTGATTTTGTTAACGTCTTTTTTATTCTTTGTTACTTTTATTTATTCGGCGAAAGTGCGTAAACAATCGCATGCGTTTGTCGCCTTAATGTTGCTCTTGGAGACGGCTGCGCTTGGCGTCTTTACTTCTTTAGACGCTATTTTGTTTTACGTTTTTTTTGAAGTATCCCTGGTGTCGATGTATTTTATGATTGCCGAATGGGGTCATGAAGATCGCCGTCGTGCCGCCTTAATGTTTTTTATCTACACGTTTCTTGGTAGTTTGCCTTTGTTGCTAGCTATTTTAGGGTTGTATCTTGGCAGTGATCCGCATACGTTTGATATGCGAGTCTGGATTGCGTCTCCTTCATTGAGCGGTACCGCCGCAATGTTAGCCTTAATTGCGATGCTTATCACCTTTGCGGTTAAGACCCCGGTGTTTCCATTCCATACCTGGTTGCCTGCTGCGCATGTTCAAGCGCCTGCCGCCGGTAGCGTTATTCTGGCAGGAGTGATGTTGAAATTTGGTACCTATGGCTTGATACGTTTCGCCTTACAAATGACGCCGACCGCCTTTCGAGAGGCCGCGGATGTGATATTGATTTTTGGTGTGATCGCGGCCCTTTATGGCGCTTTTGCCGCATTGGCACAAACAGATCTTAAACGCCTCGTGGCTTATACTTCAATTAACCATATGGGCTATATTATTGTTGGTGTCGCGGTTGCTGCGATCGCTACTGAGCCAAGTGTTCGAGCCATTGCACTCGATGGGTCGGTATTGCAGATGGTGAGTCATGGTTTAGTGACTGGTGCGTTATTCTTTTTGGTCGGCATGTTACAGGATCGCGCTCATACCCGTGAAATGAGCGAGTTTGGTGGCCTATTAAAAGTCACTCCGGTATTGGGGTGGTTTTTTATACTCGCTGCCTTTGCTTCACTAGGCTTACCTGGTTTGGCTCACTTTCCGGCCGAATTTCAAATATTTCTGGCGACTTTACAGGCTGAGCCTGTTGCCATTATTGTGATTCTTGGCGTCGTCATTACAGCGGGTTTATATCTTAGATCAATTTCACAGGTATTCTTAGGCGAGGTTGGTGATAAATGGACAAGCTCAACAATGAAGGATCTGAACTCGCGTGAATTAATTGTCTTGATTCCTTTGTTGCTCATAATCGTTATTATTGGTGTCGCTCCAGCCTGGATACTTGATGTCATTCATAAAACAACTCTTGCGTTGAAATTTTAATGGAACGTGATCTCGCATTATTAATCCCTGAAGTCACGCTATTACTAACGGTTGTGGTGGCGTTAATTGCTGAGATGCTACGCATGCCGCGTGCGGCTTTGAGTGTCACGGTCGCTGGTTTGTTATTGGCCACTTACATGAGTTTGCAATTACTCGGTTTGGATACCAGTGTGTTTGGTGGAACCTTTCGTATCAACGCATTGAGTGTCTGGGCGAAAATTATTTTATTGCCTGCGACGGTATTATCGTTATTGCTGGCACGCTCGGAAGTGGCTGGTAGTCCACGCGAAGGGACTGTCTATGTATTAATATGTCTAGTCGCTCTTGCATCAGTTCTACTGGCGGGTGTCGGGGATAGTATGCTACTTGTGCTAGGTATTTTATTATCTGGTCTCGCTTCCTTTGCGCTGGTGGCCTATCCTCGCAATACTATTGCCACCGAAGCCGCGATGAAATTTTTTGTTTTTGCGTCGGTTACAACTAGTGTCATGATTTTTGGGCTTAGCTATTGGTTTGCGGGTACGGGCTCGACACTGTTTTGTGAATTAACACGCTTAACATCATCCCCTGTGATTACAGTCGTGGGATTGATGGCTGTGATTATTGGCCTGGGATATAAGGCGTCATTGGTCCCATTTCATTTTTGGGCGCCGGATGCCTACGAGGGAGCACCACTATCGGTCGCAGCATTTATGTCAGTCGTCCCCAAAATTGGAGCCTTGCTGGCATTTGCACAAATTGTCAAGAGTTTGCCGGCGACAAGTGGCTGGCAATTAATTATCGCTATAGTGGTAGTGCTCAGTATGACTTATGGATATCTTGCCGCATTGGTACAGAATAATATTGTGCGCTTATTGGCATATTCTTCGATCGCTCAAGCAGGATACTTTTTATTGGCGATTGTCGCTGTGCAGACGAGTTCAATGGCGTGGCAATCGCTGATCGTATTTTCTGCTGCTTATGCACTGATGAATCTCGGCGCTTTTGCGATTGTTTTACGTATGGGAAGAACGCTCGACGCATTCAAAGGGCAAGGACGCCGATATCCGCTAGTAGGCGTCGCAATGACGATATTTCTATTATCCCTGGCAGGTATTCCACCTTTGGCAGGTTTTGTAGGTAAATTTTTGTTGTTTGGAGCGGCCATTGAGTCGGGATTTTTATGGCTGACTGTTGTCGCGATACTGAATAGTGTTTTATCCCTTGCAGTTTATTTACGAATACTGGTTCCCATGTATCAATCGTTCGATAAGAATTCACTGGCTAACAGTCACTCAAATAATGGGTCAACTCCCGCTTCTATGCCGTTAGTGACGTTAGTGTGGGCTATTGCATTAGTTCTTACTATTGGCATAGGATTGGCAGCGCAGTTATTGCTGGGAAGAATAGGGTAATCTGTAGATCACAATTGAAAATTTACAAGAAATCATGCTTATTTACTTTTGCGCTCTATTAGTTCTATTTGATATCCATCCGGGTCAGAAAGAAAAGCAATAATTTCGTTTCCTCCTTTAAGTAAAGTCGGCTCAAGTGAAAATAAAAACCCCATTGCCTTTATTTCGGTGGTCGCTTTTTGTATATCGGGTACTTCGATGGCAATGTGTCCATAAGCATTCCCATGATCGTAGTGGGATATCCCATAGTTGTAAGTTAACTCAAGCACAGCTTGTTCGGTTTCTTTTCCATAACCTAAAAACGTAAGCGTGTATTTTTCATCGGGTTGATCAAGAGTTCTTAACACTGACATCCCTAATATCTTTGTATAGAACTCAATTGATTGCTGCATATCAGCAATGCGGATCATTGTATGTAGTATTCTTCGCATAGTATCTGTCCCTTTATTTTGTATCCAAAAAGAATCGAGTTTATCCAGCGATAGCGCCAAATAAAATCGACTCAGAATTAAATGTTCTGCTCTTTATTTACAAATTTCTCCCTTATAGCGAAGGATAACCTGGCCTTTGCCGAGTTTTATGAGACCATAGCTATGAAATTTTCCTTTATAACCGGCGTATATTCCTTTAGCCTCTATTACTTTATACTTAATCTCGAGCATATAGGTTTTATCTTTGCCGAGTACTGTCGTTAACACCGCTTTGTCTTTAGTTTTAAGTAGGCCATTTTTGTTACTGATAAAGTGATGCTCCATATCGAGAACAAGCCCCGTTTTTGTTTTCTGTTGACGAGTAATCGTGGCATGTGCTCCAGTCATCTCACCACTTAATGCTGCGACAAGATGGGTTTTATCGATTGCTTCAGCGAGCCCCATACCCCCGAACTGAATACAGTGCCTGGGCGCTGAATAGGCGCTAATACTGAATAGGCTTGTGAGTATTAATGATGAAATTTGGGTAGTGACTGAAATACGCATAATATTTGAACCTCATGTAATATTTGAAACTTATTTTTCTAGTGACTCTCCGATGGGCAGCGGATTAACCTTGTGCGATAGCCGCGCCCAGTTCGTCATTGCTCATCGCCTGTCCGTTCATATTCCAGGTACCATCAACAGTATGTACGACATTAAAATAGATATTGTCGGTGGGTTGCTTACCTCCAGAAAGCTCATGGATAATTTGTGTCGCTTCTTTTCCGAAACCCGCTTGTATAGATCGCTCCAAAAAGGCAAAAGAGGGTACCTTCCATTCAATCCATGCACCCGAAAATTCCTCTCCGCCAGAAAAAGTGGAGTGTTTTGGCAATATGTGGACAGTCGCAGTAACATTTGGTGTCATTACCTTGTTACCCGATAATTCGTGCCATTTAAGAAAGGCTTCAGTGATCTTGGCAACGGCTTGTTTTTCGGCACCAGAAGGAAGTACTCCCTCTGTTAGAGTCAATGTAAGGGGCATAGTAATCTCCTGAAAATTGTTAGATAAGTTGTTTTCATAGTTCTTTCGTCCGCAATATAACGACCGTGATACTATCATAGAATAACGATCACTATATTGTCAAGCATAGTAATCGTTATTCTATGGTGCTATAGTTTATGAACTTATATTAGAGTAATAACTGCATGCGTTATAAGGCTGATCAGAAAGAACAAACTCACAAGCGAATTATCGACGCCGCCACTCGTAGTTTTAAAAAAGGTGGTTATAGCGGAATTGGTGTGGATGCGTTAGCGAAAGAAGCGGGGGTTACTTCGGGAGCTTTCTATGGGCATTTCTCCTCAAAGAAAGAGGCTTTTAAACAAGCCATTGTTTCGGGAATGGAAGAATTGCAGGCGGCAATTTCTGAATTGAAGGAATCAAAAGGCGATGAGTGGTGGGATAGTTTTGCCGATTTCTATACTAATCAAAAGCGTACGTGCAAACTTGAAGAAAGTTGTGCGCTACAAAGTTTAACACCAGAAGTCGCCCGATCTGACGTTGATATTCGTGCGGCATTCGAAAGAGAGTTGTGTAAAGTTGCCGAAGTCGCGAGTGAGGGTCAAGATAAAGATAAAACCTGGGCGGCACTTGCAATGTTGATTGGAGGAGTGACCCTGGCAAGAGCAGTTAAAAGCAAAAAGCTTTCAACTGAAATTGCAGCAGCAGTTAAGACAGAAGTTAAGTCGCTAAATAAATAAACAGTCCAAGGGAGTATTCAGATCTTGTGATACATTTTAATTCAATGGGGTCAGACCTATTGGTGTCCCATAAAGTATTAGCCAATAGAAGGTTTAGGCCGGTATTACAGAAAGCGATGCTATCTGTTGGTCTATGGATATGAAGTCGGAAAGACGCAA
>VAOX01064847.1_pt1 | contig 34999 bp, 32 predicted proteins | sample 3393891 | NCBI WGS metagenome assembly VAOX01 (sample SAMN08290429, study PRJNA428436) | hydrothermal vent metagenome | isolation source: Deep-sea hydrothermal vent chimney | place: Indian Ocean: Southwest Indian Ridge | depth 2822 m m
AAAGGCACGTCGATTACTTTTTAAAACCATTGATGAACGAAGAGTTAACCAAGCATGATGACTCTATCGTTCAGGCTCATTTCATTATTGGAAAATACTCCGCCTCTGAATAACCGTCCTCCCCACTCTTCGACCTGAGCCGAGATTTCAAAAATCAAGGGGGCAAACTCGTTGAGATGCGACCATGACACGATTGCCACCTTCCGCAAGCGTTTTCTGCCGGAGTTGAAAGGCTGTTTGTGCGGATAGAGGAACCCGAGATGGATATTCCCAATGAACTGGCTCGCTGAGAAGGCGGACTGGTTGCGATCAATAAAGCCAGAGCCGAGATTGAGCGGTGTGCAAAATAACACTTTAAGGCGGTGTCCACAGCGGCGTAATAGTGAAACATTGCAACTACGGGTATTATCCTGGCATGAATAGCAGAGAATACGCCTGATGCACGGCATAATTCCCCTTGATCCTGACTCCAGCGTATCTGATATCGCCTACGCGGTGGTATATGTTCCTAACCTGGATAAACCACAAGATAAGTACCTTCACGAAATCATTTTCTACAAAATGCGCAGAAAATTATTTCCGAAGGTACTAAACGCTGCCGCAACCGGTTTTCTGCAAATTGCGTACAGATAAAAGCCTGCGCTGACGATGCACGCCATGATGCTGACCCGAATAATAAATATTTTGCTGCCCAGGTAAGCGGGCCATCAAAGTCTTCCGAAGGACAGATGATTTATTATCTCCTTGAATGGCTGGATTAAATGGCCGGATTCATTTCAACGAGTCTGATCCCTTGATTCACTTAGATGTCGCTTCAGATTAGCTAATATTTTCCTTGATTGTGAGCTATCGGTGGCGAGGGACTAAATTAAACAGGAGGTTTTGTAATGGAAAATGAACGTGCTATTTTAGCGGGTGGTTGTTTTTGGGGGATGCAGGATCTTATTCGTAAACTCCCTGGTGTTGCCGCCACACGCGTGGGTTACACGGGAGGGGATATTTCTCATGCCACTTACCAAAATCACGGTAATCATGCGGAAGGTATTGAAATTTTGTTTGATAATAATCAGATCAAATATCGAAAAATTCTTGAGCTGTTTTTTCAAATTCACGATCCAACAACTGAACACCAGCAAGGCAATGATCGTGGCATGTCTTATCGATCAGCTATCTATTATCTGACACAGGAGCAGCATCAAGAGGCCAAGCGGACAATTGATGAGGTAAATGCTTCGGGATTATGGCCAGGGCCGGTCGTCACCGAGTTAGAACCTGCTGGCGATTTTTGGGAGGCAGAAGACGAGCACCAGGACTATCTGGAACGTTATCCCAACGGATATACTTGTCACTTTCCTCGAGCAAAATGGGTATTACCATCAAGCTAGACACCTGGTTTTTAAACTCTTTAAATAGGGAATTTAAAATCCCACGCCTTTAGATGGCATGATTGTTTTTGCTCCTTCTCCCCTTGAGGGGAGAAGGCTAGGATTAATTTTGTTTATAGGATTTCATAATGAACAAGGCAACGATTGATAGCGGTATTCAGTTTGATAATAGCTATGCAGAAAAATTACAGGGGTTTTATGCGCCATTTAATGGTGCAAAATTGCCTGCACCAAAATTGCTTAAATTTAATTTCCGGCTTGCAGAAAAACTTGGACTCGAGCTGAATGATTTATCGATGGAAGATATTGCAAATATTTTCTCCGGCAGCATCTCACCTACTGGCGCAATGCCTTTGGCACAAGTTTATGCTGGCCATCAGTTTGGCGGCTTTAGCCCGCAGCTAGGAGACGGACGAGCTTTATTGCTTGGCGAAATAATCAACAGCAAAGGCAATCGCTTTGACATTCATCTGAAAGGATCTGGCCGAACGCCATTTTCGCGTGGTGGCGACGGAAAAGCCGCTCTCGGCCCGGTGCTACGTGAATATATTATGGGCGAAGCAATGTATGCATTGAAAGTACCCACAACACGAGGATTAGCCGCCGTCATCACCGGGGAAAAAGTTATGCGTGAAGAATTGCTACCCGGCGCTGTGCTAGCACGCGTCGCGGCAAGTCATTTACGAGTGGGGACGTTTGAATTTTTTGCCGCGCGTGATGAAATCGACAAAGTTAAACAACTCGCAGACTACACAATTGAACGGCATTACCCGGCACTGAAGGAAAGCGAAGCACCCTATCTTGGTTTGTTGGGTAAAGTACGTGACCAACAAGCGGCACTTTTAGCTAGGTGGATGTTAATCGGTTTTATCCATGGCGTAATGAACACCGACAATATGACGATCTCCGGCGAAACCATTGACTATGGCCCCTGTGCTTTTATGGATCAATATGATGTGTCAACTGTATTTAGCTCAATCGACACACAAGGGCGCTACGCTTATGGCAATCAGCCCTCAATCGCGCAGTGGAATTTGGCTCGACTGGCTGAGACTTTGCTACCCTTGATCGACCGGAAGGGTGATGATGCTGTAAACCTTGCCACACATGAGGTCAATGCGTTTTCAGATCGTTACCAGCAATTCTGGCTGACAGGCATGCGGGAGAAACTTGGGCTATTATCAACTGAAACAGACGACGTTAGGCTTGCTAATGATCTTTTTGAGACCATGAAAGGTCAAAATGTTGATTTTACGATGTTGTTTCGTAAACTTGCTAATTCGACACAAGGCAATACCGATGCAGTTTACGAACTGTTTGATAATCCTCAAAAATTTGGCCAATGGCATCTTCAGTGGCGTGAAAGATTAGCTCGTGATCCAGTGCAAACTGAGATCCGAACATCATCCATGAATGCGGTTAACCCCATCTATATCCCACGAAATTTCAAGGTTGAAGAGGTGTTACAGGCTGCTGAAAAAGAATCAAACTATGCACCATTTGAGATATTGATGGAGGTACTCGCCAGGCCTTTTGAAGAACGTGAAGGGTTGAGCGAGTACGCTGTTCCTGCACCTCTAGATTTTGGTCCTTATAAAACATTTTGCGGGACTTGAAACCCCGGCAAATATAAATATCATCTACAAACTGCTCATAGCCTACTTTTCCACCCGACGTTAGCGAAAACCACCTTTCCGATATTGCCGCACGGCTGATGACCGGCATAGCCGTTCCAGCTTCTGCCGCCACACCCGCTTGATTAGATGCGTGGCGATGGTGCGGTAGACCAGCACACACGACCCATATTAATCGTTGCATAAGTATTTGCATCATAACCCCCTCGCCCTCCGGGAGAGGGTTGGGGTGAGGGTATAAAACACCTGCGAATACTTATGCAACGATTAATAATATCTGGGCGATGAGCAAACAAAAATCAAGGAGGCAGACCCGTTGAAACAATTTTCAGTTTGTCAGCTGCAACGGAGTATTTTCCAGTGCAAGCGGGAACAGGCGACCTACGACTCGGTTGCTTTTCATTTTATCACCGGGGATACACATCCCGACCATGACACGATTGCCACCTTCCGCAAGCGTTTTTTGCCGGAGTTGAAAGGCTGTTTGTGCGGATAGAGGAACCCGAGATTGAGCGGTGTGCAAAAGAACACTTTAAGGCGGTGTCCACAGCGGCGTAATAGTGATACGGGTATTATCCTGGCATGAACAGCAGAGAATACGCCTGATGCACGGCATGATGCTGATCCGAATAATAAATATTTTGTTGCCCAGGTAAGCGGGCCATCAAAGTCTTCCGAAAGACAGATGATTTATTATCTCCTTGAATGGCTGGATTAAATGGCCGGATTCATTTCAATGAGTCTGGCTCCTTGATCAGGGTCTCCTCCGACTGCCTGATGTTTGCTACCCGGTGGCTGACCTACCTTGCTCGGTCGCACAGCCCTTGATTCTTGCTGCCTGTGAGGCATTGCAAATCCTTATGCGTTTGGAAAAAGGGGATTAAAGCTCCTTGCTCTAATTTCCAGTTTCCCATACACAAATAGCGTGTTAACCTCATAGATAATTGGTATTGTATTTTTATAATAATTTTCAGAAAAATAGAAGATGGTACAAGCTAACGATTATTATCAAAAGAATGCTCAGGAGTTCTTCCAACAGACCCTAAAAGTAGATATGGAACTACTACGTTCGCACTTTCTTGCATATGTTCCTAAGGGTGGAAAAATACTTGATGCTGGTTGTGGTTCGGGCCGTGATGCGAAGGCCTTTCTGGATTCTGGCTGCCCGGTGAAAGCCTTTGATGCAGCGCCTACTTTAGCACAGTTAGCAGGAATTTATATTGGCCAGAAAGTAGAGGTATTGTCTTTTCAGGACTTGGCCTTTGATAAAGAGTTCGATGGGGTTTGGGCATGTGCCAGTATTCTCCATGTTCCACTGGCCGACTTACCTGATGTTTTTCTGCGTATGTTTCGTTCGCTTAAACCAGGTGGCGTGCTCTATTCCTCATTCAAGTATGGGAATGGCGAAAGTGATCGTAATGGACGTAAGTTTACTGATATGGATGAAGCAGGACTGGCTCACATCTTGGAACAGATAAAGTGTTTCGATGAAATTGAGACATGGATAAGTAGTGACCGGCGTCCCGGTCGTGAGAATGAACTCTGGTTAAATACTTTGCTGCGAGCCAGGGAGTACGAATGATACATTGTTTAACCACGGGTGGTGAGCGAGATCCTTTTCTAAGCAAAATTCTAACCGCGATATATCAGGCTGATGAAATCGAGTTGGCCGTTGCCTTTATAAAGAGCAGTGGTTTAGGTTTGATTTTTGCTGCGCTTTCCGATGCGTTGACAATTCGCAAAGTACGATTGACAGTGCTGACTAGTGATTATCTGGATGTTACCGATCCCCAGGCGCTTCGTCAGCTCATGTTATTGGCAGAACGCGGCGCTGATATTAGAATATTTCAGACAAACAACTCCCAGAGCTTCCATCTTAAAGCCTACATATTTATGCGAAACTGTAATAATGAAATTCTTGATGGCACTGCTTTTATCGGTTCCAGTAATATTAGTAAGATGGCATTGACCGATGGAATAGAGTGGAATTATGCAGTAAACCTTTCTCGGGACACATCAGAACAGAGCGCCAAGAATTTTCGGGAAATTCGTGAGGAATACAATCTGTTGCTCAATCATACTCAGGTCATGCTGTTAGATTATGATTGGATCGACACCTACGAAAAACGCCGTAAGGTACAGCGCTTACCGGTGGCTCCCGGTAGCAATGATCCCGAACTTCCTGCTCCAAATCCGAATAATGTGCAAAGAGATGCCCTGCAAGCATTGGCTGATACTCGTGCTGAGGGTTATCAGCGGGGTCTTGTGGTGATGGCTACCGGTTTAGGAAAAACTTACCTGGCTGCCTTTGATACAAAACAGATCGATGCAAAGCGTGTGCTATTTGTGGCGCACCGGGAAGAGATTTTGCTGCAAGCTGAAGCGACATTTCAGCGTATTCATCCTCAAGCTAAAGTCGGTAAGTACAAAGCTTCCCAGAGAGACGTTGAGGCAGATCTATTGTTCGCCTCAATTCAGACTTTGGGACAATCACACCATTTGGCGAATTTTTCGCCGGATCACTTCGACTATCTGGTGGTTGATGAATTTCACCACGCCGCAGCACCGACTTACCGGAAACTGCTGGCTTATTTTCGACCTAAATTTCTTCTGGGGCTAACAGCGACACCGGAGCGTACCGATCAGTCGGATATTCTTAGCCTCTGCGATGATAACTTGGTTTTTACGCGTGATCTATTTCATGGTGTTGAACAGGAATTACTGTGTCCATTCAGTTACTACGGTATCTATGATGAATCGGTTGACTATAAAGAAATTCCTTGGCGTAACGGACGATTCGATCCTGAGTCATTATCCACCAAGCTATCTACCCTCGCACGCGCCAAGCATGCCCTGAAACAATGGAGTGACAAGGCACAGAAAAGGACTCTTGCTTTTTGTGTTTCGATAAAGCATGCCGATTTTATGGCTGATCGGTTTCAACGAGAAGGAATTCGAGCAGTAGCGGTATATGGCGGTTCTAAAGTAGATAGAAGTGAAGCACTGGAACAATTAGAAAAGGGAATGCTGCAAGTTATTTTTTCAGTTGATCTGTTCAATGAAGGGGTTGATCTACCCGTCATTGATACAGTGATGATGTTACGTCCCACTGAGTCAAAGGTATTGTTTTTGCAGCAACTGGGTCGTGGCTTGCGCAGGCATCAAGAAAAGGAACGACTAGTGGTGCTTGATTTCATTGGCAACCATCAGGGTTTTCTTAACAAGCCGCTAGCACTCTTTGGGTTGCGAGGAAATCACCGTGAACTGGCAGCGTTCGCTCGCCGTGTAAAGGATGAGACACTGGAACTGCCTCCTGGCTGCTATGTAAACTATGATTTGAAAATTATCGATTTTCTTGCGGGTTTGGCTGGTGACGGACCTTCCCATGAATACCAGACACTTAGATATTCGCTGGGACACCGACCCACTCTGACCGAGTATTATCGAAGTGGTGCCAGTTTACAAAGACTCCGCAAACAATACGGCCAATGGTGGGAGCTTGTACGAGCGGAAGATGACCTTAATCAATCAGAGTCAGATTGCCTGAATGCGCACGAAGATTTTTTTCGGGAAGCTGAGGTCACAGCCATGTCAAAATCCTTTAAGGCTGTGTTATTAGAATCTCTTTTAGAAAACGATGGTTTTCATAATCCGCCAATGCTTGAGTTATTGGCGGCTCAGGCTCTGGAGGTTTTTGGTCGTAGGCGGAATTTTATATCCGATATAAAAGAAGATCTGCAAGATGTGGAACAAGTTGACGCGAAAAAGTGGCTAGGTTATTGGAAGGGAAATCCGATTAATGCCTGGATTGGAGGTAATCAGAGAACAAATCGTCAGCCTTGGTTTGAGGTATCGAATAACTATTTTAGATCTACGTTTACTGTCAAATCTAAATTACGGGATGATTTTCACACCATGCTACAGGAATTGGTCGATTATCGCCTCGCAGCGTATGAACCACGACTAACACGGGAAGAAGATAATAATACGGTGACGTCTTTTCCTGCAAGTGATGGTAATAATGGTACTGAGTTACCGTATTTCCCCGATTTGCGTATAGCCTGTGGACATTTTCGTGAGGGTAGCATAGATGCTGATGAATACCGCAGAATTGGTAACGGATATGGGCGGCTTGACCCTGCACGCCACTTTATTGCGCGTGCAATTGGTGATTCGATGAATGGTGGCAAGCAAGCAGTTTATGATGGTGATTATCTGCTTTTAGAGCATATGGATCCAAGTCATGCGGGTTCTATTACGGGAGCTACAGTTGTGGTTGAGCGCCAGAATGTAAGTGGTGACGACCAGTATCTATTACGCCTGATAACTAAAACCCCTGATGGCCGATATATACTAAAAGCAACCAATCCGGCTTACCCAGACTACGAAGCAGACGAGAGCATGCGAACTTTGGCCCGGTTGCGAGCTGTTCTAGATCCAATTGACTTGGCAGGAATCAAGGGGTCAGACTTGTTGAAATGTTAGAGCAACTTTCCTCCATTCCCGTAAATAACCAAAAGGCCATTATCCGCCTCTTTAGCCCGCAATTGTTTACGTCTTACGCTTAACCGACCTTGTTCAGCCAATGGAGTAACGCATCGGCTGATTCAAGTGTGGCATCGGCACCCCAGTCGAGAGGCTGGTCCGTTTCATCGATATAGCCAAATAGAGCCAGTAGGGTGTGCATGCCCGCACGATTACCAGCAACCATGTCGCGTTCGGCATCACCGATATAAACGCAGTGTTCAGGTGCGCTGCCTGCAAGTTGACAGGCATGCAACAGGGGGGCGGGGTGAGGCTTGCGCTGCGCCAGGGTATCGCCGCTGACGATACAGGCAGCGCGTTGCGTTAAATTCAGCTCAGCCATCAGGGGTTCGGTAAGCCAGGCCGGTTTGTTGGTGACTACACCCCAGTTATTGCCGCTTTTTTCAATATGCGTCAGTACCTTGTCCATACCGGGAAACAGGCGGGTATGCCGGGCGATGTTTTGCTGGTAATGATCCAGCAGTTGCAGACGCAGCGCCTCTGCTTCGTGGCTATCAGGAGTCAGGTCAAAACCAACGTCAATCAACGCCTTGCCGCCGTGAGAAACCGCCGGACGGATTTTGTCAAAGGGCAGGGCAGGTTTGCCTGCAGCCTGTCGCACCGCATTCAACGCGGCGGCCAGATCGGGGGCCGTGTCGGCCAGGGTACCGTCCAGATCAAAGAGGACGGTTTTAATTCTCGTCACTTGTCCCTCGTCCCTCGTAACGTTTACTTCTGGCAATACATCAGATAATTCACACTGACATCATAGCCCAGTGAGTAACTTCGGCTCAGGGGGTTGTAACTCATGCCGGTGATTTCCTGAAGGGACAGATCGGTTTTCCGAATCCAGTTTTCCAGTTCAGAAGGTTTGATAAACTTACTGTAGTCATGTGTGCCTTTAGGCAGCAATTTCAGCAGGTATTCCGCGCCGACGATGGCGAACATGTAGGCTTTGGGATTACGGTTGATGGTGGAGAAAAAGACCTGACCGCCGGGCTTGACCAGTTCGGCACAGGCGCGAATGACCGAGGCAGGATCCGGTACATGTTCAAGCATTTCCAGACAAGTAACCACGTCATAAGTGTGGGTTTTTTGTGCAGCCAGTTCCTCAGCGGTAATCTGCTGATAATCGACTTTGATACCGGACTCCAGCTGGTGCAGTCGGGCAACGCTAAGCGGGGCTTTGCCCATATCGATACCTGTAACTATAGCGCCGCGTTGAGCCATGCTTTCGGATAGAATGCCGCCTCCACAGCCCACGTCAACCACGGTCTTACCGGCTAGTGAGGCACGCTGGTCAATAAAATCCAGACGCAGGGGGTTGATGTCATGCAGGGGTTTAAATTCGCTTTGTGGATCCCACCAACGCGAAGCCAGCTCTTCAAATTTAGCAATTTCCTGCGGATCGATATTCAGAGTTTGATTGTTCATGGGAGCTTAGCTTACCGTGAAATGCTGAAACTGTCAGCTCTATTGACTGTTAGTCCATTAAGGAAAAATTCCTTGTATGTCGGGTATAAAAAGTATTTCCCGGAAAATAGTATACCTCTCAAGGGGGGTATTGGAATGAAGAGCCTGCTTCATCTGGGTTAGAGAAATCAGAACCTGATCGTTATAAACTCGTTGCTTCAGAATATTGCATGATATCTGTTTACCCGGTCGGCAAAAATTCGGGGATATTATGTTGATAGCGTGACTCAGTTGCTGAAAATGAGTCGAAAAAGGGTTCATCCGAGCCTGGTCGAATGCATCTATTCCAATGACAGTGGAAAAAAGCATAAATCTTGTGGTGGTCACTAAGTGACAATAGAGAATCAAAAGAGGACAGCATGGTTGTAGATACTGAGTTATCCATACTAAGAAAAATAAAAAAATTCTGGGGGTTTGACGTCGATAGCGTCAGTAGTGCTGAAAAGTTGGCATCTACAGTTGGTGGTGTGCTGTCTATTTTTTTAATTGCCTTTGTAACCAATAAAATTACGGGGGCGACCGGGGCGACCCTTATCGTACCGTCGATGGGCGCATCGGCGGTATTATTGTTTGCCGTTCCTCACGGAAAATTATCCCAACCCTGGGCGCTGTTTGGTGGCCATGTAATTTCTGCCCTGGTAGGTGTGGCGTGTTATAAACTGGTGCCCCATAATTACCCTTATCTGGCAGCAGGGCTGGCGGTAGGCCTGGCCATTGGCGCTATGCATGTCACTCGATGCATCCATCCCCCGGGTGGCGCGACAGCGCTGGCCGCGGTTATCGGCGGCCCGGCCATTCATACGATTGGTTTTGGCTATGTTACGTCGCCTATTTTGCTGAATTCGGTTATTATTTTTACCGTTGCCTTTGTGTTTAATAACGTCTTTCCCTGGCGTCGTTATCCGATCAGTATGATGCGTTTCAGCGAGCATCCGCAGGCAAGATCGATCAATCTGGAACATCTGGTTGAAGAAAAATATATTCAACAGGCGTTGACCGATATGGATCTGGTTGTCGATATGACCAGCGAAGATATTCAGCGGCTATTTGCCTTGACCCTGGAGCATGCGGACAGACAGCAATTGATGAGTAGGCAGATCCGTGTAGGTGGCTATTATACCAATGGTAAACATGGCACCGAATGGGCCGTGCGCAAGATTATTGATGAAGTTGCATCCAATAATCCCAACAATGATATGGTGATTTACCAGGTCGTCGAAGGGCATGGCTTGCATAGCTCTGATAATTGCACCCGGGAGGCATTTGCCAACTGGGCTACGCGTGAACTAACGCCGAGTAAGCACACAAAACATGAAGGATGAACTAGCCGGACTCAGAGGTTAGTTGGGCGACAACGGGGTGGTTTCCACCCTGTTTTGCTATCTGGCCACCGTTGCGTCGAGGAGCCGGGTGATCGCTTCTTTTCCGTAAATATCACGTTGGCAACAGCAATATCATACATTTATTAGAAGTTTGGGCTATAATGCGCGGCCGTCGGGATAGCATCTCGATGCGTAAGCGATCCAGAATATGCCGGTTGTAGTGGATGACGGGACAGTAAACCGATGATTAACCAACATTTTTTATATGAGTAGCGGGAACATGACTGAATTAGTGAATTACAGAAATATTGGCATTTTTGCCCACGTGGATGCAGGAAAAACTACAACCACGGAACGTATTCTTAAACTGACCGGTAAAATTCACAAAACGGGTGAAGTGCATGATGGTGAGGCCACCACGGATTTCATGGATCAGGAGCAGGAGCGCGGCATTACTATTCAGTCTGCGGCAACGTCCTGTATCTGGGATAACCATCGCCTGAATATTATTGATACCCCCGGCCACGTTGATTTTACGATTGAAGTTTATCGTTCGCTCAAGGTGCTGGATGGTGGCATCGGTGTATTTTGTGGCTCCGGTGGCGTTGAGCCTCAGTCAGAAACTAACTGGCGCTATGCCAATGAATCAGAAGTCGCACGCGTTATTCTGGTTAACAAACTTGATCGTATAGGCGCAGACTTTTACCGCGTGGTTAAACAGGTAGAAGATGTGCTGGGCGCGAACCCGCTGGTAATGGTGCTACCTATCGGTATCGAGGATGAGTTCAAAGGTGTGGTCGATCTACTGACGCGTAAAGCTTGGATTTGGGATGATTCCGGGGATCCCGTTAATTACAAACTTGAAGATGTTCCGGCCGACATGCAGGACAAGGTTGAGGAATGGCGGGAGAAATTGATCGAAACAGCCGTCGAGCAGGATGACGGCTTGATGGAACAATACCTGGAAGGTAATGAACCGTCAATTGATGAACTCAAAGCCTGTGTCCGCAAGGGTACGATTGCACTGGATTTTTTTCCCACCTACTGTGGCTCAGCATTCAAAAACAAGGGTATCCAGCCGGTCTTGAATGCGGTGGTGGATTATCTGCCTAACCCGACCGAGGTTAAACCTCAGCCAGAAGTAGATCTGGAAGGTAACGAAACGGGGGAATATGCCATTGTCGATCCGGAGCGGCCATTGCGTGCACTGGCCTTCAAGATTATGGATGACCGTTTTGGTGCCCTGACCTTTATTCGTATCTATTCCGGCAAGATTGAAAAAGGTACTAATGTACTTAATACCTACACGGGCAAAACCGAGCGCATTGGCCGTATCGTGGAAATGCATGCCGACTCCCGTGAAGAACTGAGCAGTGCGCAAGCGGGTGATATTGTTGCGGTGCTGGGCATGAAAAATGTGCAGACAGGACATACTCTCTGTGATCCGAAAAAACCGGCAACCCTGGAACCCATGGTTTTCCCGGCTCCTGTTATCTCCATTGCCATCTCGCCAAAAGACAAGGCCGCATCTGAAAAAATGGGCGTAGCCCTGGGCAAGATGATTCAGGAAGATCCCTCTTTTCATGTTGAAACCGATGAAGACAGTGGCGAAACCATTCTCAAAGGTATGGGCGAATTACATCTTGATATCAAGGTGGACATTCTTAAACGTACCCATGGTGTGGAAGTGGAAGTGGGCAAGCCCCAGGTGGCTTACCGTGAAACCATTACCCAGCGTGTCGAAGACAGCTATACGCATAAGAAACAAACGGGTGGTTCCGGTCAATTCGCTAAAATCGATTATATTATTGAGCCAGGAGAACCCGGCAGTGGTTTTGAATTCGAGTCCAAGGTAACCGGCGGTAATGTACCACGCGAGTTCTGGCCAGCAGTACAGAAGGGCTTTGCCAATAGTCTGGATCGCGGTGTGCTGGCGGGCTTTCCGACTCTGGATTTCAAGGTAATCCTGATGGATGGTGGTTATCATCCGGTTGATTCATCTGCTGTTGCGTATGAGCTGGCTGCCCGGGCCGCCTATCGTCAGACGATGCCCAAGGCTGGTCCCCAACTAATGGAACCGATCATGAAAGTGGATGTATTCACGCCTGAAGATCATGTCGGTGATGTGATTGGCGATTTGAATCGTCGCCGTGGCATGATCAAGTCACAGGAAGCCAATACCACGGGGGTTCGCATCAAGGCGGAATGTCCATTGAGTGAAATGTTCGGTTACATTGGTGATCTGCGTACCATGACTTCCGGTCGTGGTCAGTTCTCCATGGAATTTTTGCACTATATGCCCTGTCCTAAAAACGTGGCCGAAAATGTTATCAAGGAAACCCTGGAACGCGAAGCTAAAAAGAAATAGTTTCCGTTTACCTGTTTTCAGGATCAGACGAAAAGGGCGGGTTTTACCCGCCCTTTTTTTATGCTCTGTTTATACCACCCCTATTACGCATTCGTTGATGCACGCCCCAGGTGGTACATCGCAGCATGTTTGTTATGGGCAACGCGATCCTGGGTATTAAACCAGTCGGGGTAGATGCAGATGCTACCTTTTACATGTAGGCAGCCGTTTTCAATTTTATAATCACAATAGTAACGATCACCCATCAGGGTACCGGTATCCGGTGCCTGCTGCCGATAGTGCTCAACTTTATCGAGGGAATCAAAAACTGTATTGATAGCGACAGGGCCGATCTCGGTCATTCCCCAGTTGCACATGAATGTTGCGCCACGTCGGACAAAGGCTTCAACGATATCGAAGTCAACAGCGTTACTGCCGCAGGTAATGAACAGACCGTTTAAATCTATGCGGGTAAATGTTTTGGTATTTATCAGCATCCCGCAGTGGGCAGGAGTTAGATGGGTATGCGTAAATCCCTGAACATCCTGCCAGAAGCGATAGGCGTTAAAAGCGCGAATATCAACATAGGCTCCGATACTGAGTGCGGGCAGGGTTTGTGCCAGTATGCCACCCGCATGATTCATGTTACACACTGTAAGTATCCGGCTATGGCGGCTGATACGCTGTGCGTCCTGTGCAACTAAATTTGCTGCTGCCAGTTTTTCCGGCGGCTGAAACAGAATTTTAGCCGTATCCGTGGTGCCAGAGCTTTGTAGCTCAAAGCCCTGCTGAAGCATGTTTTTCCAGTTTTTAATCATCCTGAATAAAATATTTCTCAGTGCCACGAGTGATCCTGCTTGCCAGTCGGTAGGGCGTAAATGCAAACAAGAAGGGGATAAAAGCATGAATAATGCCCGTTATCACCATAGCCAGTCCTAGCAGGTTGAACCACATGGCAATAAACAGGTGCTTGAAATAGCCGCTATGTGCTTTTTGTAAATGATGTAAGTCCCACATTGGTTTTTTCCTGGTAACTGATAGGTTTTACTTCGTTCTACCCATCAAAAATTATTCCGCTAGCAGTAACGGCGGGCACGGGGTTCGTGCACTACAGATCCTTATCTTCGGTCGCCCACGCAGTTCGGGGTACTATCCTGCCAACTTGTCTCGCCATTGGCGGGCATGTTCAAGTATGACAGTTGAATTTAGCGTTGTCAGTTCACCGTCTCTGAGCAGTTGTTTTCCTGCTACCCAGAGATCACGAATACAGTGACGACCAGCAGCATAGACGACCTGTGATTCCGGATGATAGACCGGCTGTGTATCAACACCACTTAAATCTATTGCAATTATATCGGCAGCTTTGCCAGGTTTTAACGAACCGGTTTCTTCCTCCAGTCCCAGTGCCTGGGCACCGTTAAGTGTGGCCATTTGCAGGGCCTGCATAGCCGGTACTGCGCTGGCGTTGCCAGACACGGCCTTGGCCAGCAGGGCAGCACTGCGCAGTTCGCCAAGCATGTCCAGATCATTATTACTGGCAGCGCCATCGGTTCCCAGCGCTACATTTACCCCGGCTTCAAGCAAGGCCTGTACCGGACAAAAACCGCTGGCCAGTTTGAGATTGGATTCCGGACAATGCGCGACATGTACACCGGTATCTGCGAGCAGGTTTATGTCTTCTTTTTCAAGCTGGGTCATGTGTACTGCAACTAACGCTGGACTGAGCAGATCCAGTTTTTGTAGTCGTTCAATGGGGCGCAGGCCAAATTTTTCTATTGAGTCCTGTACCTCAAAAGCCGTTTCGTGCAGATGAATGTGAATAGGGATATCCAGTTCTCCGGCATAAGTGGCGACGCGGCTCAGAGGTTCATCCGATACGGTATAGGGTGCATGGGGTGCAAAAGCGGTACTGATCAGGCTGTTGCCGTTGAGCTGATCGTGCAGGCTGATACCTTTTTGCAGGTATTCATCTGGATTCTGAGCCCAGACGGTAGGGAAGTCGAGCACGATTAGACCGACAACGGCACGCATACCGGCGTGTTCTGCCGCGCGTGCGGTTTCGTCAGGAAAGAAGTACATGTCGTTGAAGCAGGTAGTGCCGCTTTTGATCATTTCAGCGCAGGCCAGCAGACTGCCGTCATGCACGAATTCAGGATGCACCCACTGGCTTTCCGCTGGCCAGATATGATTGTTGAGCCAGTCCATCAACGGCAGATCATCGGCGAGTCCACGCATCAGACTCATGGCTGCGTGGCCGTGAGCATTGATAAAACCAGGCATGAGAACATGCTGTTGTCGATGAATATGCGTCCTGGCCTGAAATTGCATCTGAGCTTCGGCGGCAGGCAGGATGGCTACGATGCGACCATCATTAATTGCAATAGCATGATCTTCGAGAACCGTATTTTCAGGTTCAACAGGAATAATCCAGCGGGCAGTGATCAGGGTATCTATATTCATAAATGACGAGGTACGAGAAAAACCGTTTATCGGTTATATATTTTTTGTTACTTTAGCGTATATTCATTAGCAAAGGAAAACAATCAAAGATGATCATCCTGGCTTTGATATCGCCCTCGTTTCTTCTCTCTCGTTCACAGGTTCTATTATGAGTGTTTTTCCCATTCGCTGGCACGAAAATACCTTAAAATTGCTGGATCAACGGTTGCTGCCCACCGAGGAGAAGGAAATCAGTTATCACTCGGTAGCGGCGGTGGCCGATGCTATTCGTGATATGGTGGTGCGTGGTGCACCGGCTATCGGTATTACTGCCGCGTTTGGCGTGGTAATCGCAGCCCGCGCCCGTTATACCGAGAATCCGGACAACTGGCGGGAGTCGGTGCAGAATGATCTGACTTTACTGGCCGATGCGCGTCCTACGGCGATCAACTTGTTCTGGGCTATTAATCGTATGCGGGGTTGTTTTAATGGCATCGACGGCGATCCGTTTGAACATCTGCTAGCGGAAGCAAAAAATATTCATGAAGAGGATATCGCGGCTAATATGCGCATGGGCGAACTGGGTGCCGGTCTTATCTGCGCAGGCAGCAGTATTCTGACGCATTGCAATGCCGGGGCACTGGCTACCGGCGGATATGGTACCGCACTGGGTGTGATTCGCAGTGCAGTCGCAGTGGGCAAGGTCGACCAGGTGTTTGCCGATGAGACCCGACCCTGGTTGCAGGGCGCGCGCCTGACCGCCTGGGAACTGTTGCAAGATGGTATTCCGGTGAGTTTGATTGCCGAAGGCGCGGCATCCTGGTTGATGCGCCAGGGCAAGGTGCAGTGGATCGTAGTCGGCTCGGATCGCATCGCCGCCAATGGCGATGTAGCCAACAAGATTGGCACCTATCAGCTGGCCGTTTCGGCGCGTTATCACGGGGTAAAGTTCATGGTTGCAGCGCCTACTTCTACGGTAGACATGAAAATTGCCGAGGGCGCGGACATCCCCATCGAAACCCGTAGCGCCGATGAGTTGCTTAAATGCGGCGATAAAAGGATAGCTGCCGCAGGTGCTACCGCCTGGAATCCAGTTTTCGACGTGACCCCGGCGGCATTGGTCGATGCCATTGTCACGGAGCAGGGTGTGGTAGAGAAACCTGATGCAAAGAAAATTCTAGCTATGATGAAAAATATCTGATTCACCGCCTTATTCCCTGTTTAAAACGCCGTAAACGCGTTCTCACGGCGGATCTCTTTAATGCAGTAGGTGGGGGTGCTGTGTTAGAATAACTCCTTTAACCAGCTCAAAAGTTGATCACAATAACAAGCAGTCTGCGCATCAGGAACTTATGACCGAATTCGCTAAAGAAATTATCCCCATCAATATTGAAGAGGAAATGAAGCAGTCCTACCTGGATTATGCCATGAGCGTGATTGTGGGACGCGCCTTGCCGGATGTCCGTGATGGACTTAAACCCGTACATCGCCGAGTGCTCTACGCTATGCGTGAGTTGGGCAATGACTGGAACAAAGCGTATAAAAAGTCCGCCCGTGTAGTCGGTGATGTCATTGGTAAATACCATCCCCACGGTGATACAGCGGTCTATGACACCATTGTGCGTATGGCCCAACCGTTTTCCCTGCGTTACATGCTGGTGGATGGACAGGGTAATTTCGGTTCGGTCGATGGTGATTCTCCGGCGGCCATGCGGTATACCGAAGTACGTATGGCGAAAATCGCTCATGAGCTGTTGGCGGATTTGGATCGGGAAACGGTAGATTTTGTTCCTAACTATGATGAATCGGAACATGAGCCAGAGGTGCTGCCCGCGCGGTTGCCCAATTTATTAATTAACGGTTCAGCCGGTATTGCCGTGGGTATGGCCACCAATATTCCGCCGCACAATCTCAATGAAATCATTAACGCCTGCCTGGCTCTGATTGAAAATCCGCAAACAACTATTCAGGAGTTAATGGTTCATGTTCCGGGGCCAGACTTTCCGACAGCCGGCATTATCAATGGTGCCCGCGGCATTGCTGAAGCCTATGCAGGTGGCCGTGGCCGCATCTATGTGCGGGCACGTACCCATGTCGAGGAATTTGGCAACAGCCGTGAACGACTGGTAGTCACTGAGCTGCCGTACCAGGTGAACAAGGCACGTCTGATCGAACGCATTGCCGAGCTGGTCAAAGAGAAAAAAATCGAAGGCATCTCCGAGCTGCGTGATGAGTCGGATAAAGACGGTATGCGCATGGTGATTGAATTGCGTCGCAGCGAAATGCCTGACGTATTACTCAATAATCTTTATAAACAGACCCAGATGCAGAGCGTCTTCGGCATTAATATGGTGGCGTTGGTTGATGGGCAACCCCGCTTGTTGAATATCAAGCAGATCCTGGAAGCCTTTGTCCGTCACCGTCGTGAGGTGGTTACCCGGCGTACGATTTATGATTTGCGCAAGGCGCGGGAAAAGGCGCATGTGCGTGAAGGACTGGCGATTGCGCTGGTCAATATCGATCCCATCATTAGCATGATCAAGGCAGCAAAGAATCCAGCCGAAGCCAAGTTACAACTGGTGTCAACGGCCTGGGAACCGGGTATGGTGATTGAGATGCTGACCCACACCGGCGCGGTTGGTTCCCGGCCGGAAGGTCTGGCGGATAATATCGGCCTGGTGGATGACAAGTACTATCTTTCAGAAACCCAGGCGCAGGCCATTCTTGACATGCGTTTGCATCGTCTGACCGGGCTTGAACAGGACAAAATCCTAAAGGAATACAGTGAGCTGCTGGAAGTGATTGCCGAGCTGCTTAAAATCCTTGGCAGCAGCGATCGTCTAATGGAAGTGATTCGTGAAGAACTATTGGAAATCAAGGAGCAGTATGGTGATGATCGGCGCACGGAAATTGTCGCTAGTCAGGAAGATCTGAGTATCGAGGATCTGATCACGGAAGAAGATGTCGTGGTTACCCTCTCACATGATGGTTATGCCAAGGCGCAGCCGATTACGACCTACGCGGCACAACGCCGTGGTGGCAAGGGGAAGGCGGCCACGTCGGTAAAAAATGAAGATTTCATCGACAAGCTGTTCGTTGCTAGTACCCATGACACTATTTTGTGTTTCTCCAGCCGAGGCAAAGTGTATTGGTTGAAGGTTTATGAGTTACCCCAGGCCGGACGCACGGCACGAGGTCGGCCTATTATCAATTTGTTACCGCTGGAAGATGGAGAACGCATCAATGCCATTTTGCCGATCCGTGAATATGAAGAAGGCAAGTATATTTTCTTCGCCACCGCTAGCGGCACGGTAAAGAAAACACCGTTGAAGGATTTTTCTCGTCCTCGAACCTCAGGCATTATTGCCATCGAATTGCGCGAGCAGGATCAACTGGTGGGCGTGGAGCTCACCGATGGTGTTCAGGATGTACTGCTGTTTTCCAGTAGCGGCAAGGCTACCCGGTTTAATGAAAATGCGGTACGCGCCATGGGTCGTACCGCAGCCGGTGTGCGTGGTATCAAGTTGCAACCAGGTCAACATGTTATGTCCCTGATTATTGCCCGTCAGGGTTGCGTACTGTCGGCAACAGAAAACGGTTATGGCAAACGTACTGCCATTGAAGATTATCCCTGTCATGGACGTGGCGGGCAGGGCGTGATTTCGGTGCAGACTACGACACGTAACGGTGATGTGATTGGTGCCGTGCTGGTCAGCGAGAATGATGAAATTATGCTCATTACCACCAGTGGCACCCTGGTACGGACACGGACCGACGAAATATCCGTAATGGGGCGCAATACCCAGGGCGTGCGTCTTATCAGTCTGGGGAACGGCGAGAAACTGTCCGGTATCGAACGGATTGAAAATATTCAGGCCGACGAACCGGAAGATAATGAAGCGTTGCCGGAATAAATAGCAAAATCATATTCAATTCAGATTGGGCTGAATAATGTTTATGAAGCCCAACAAATTTATTGCATTCTCGACGGTAAAAAAATTTATTATTATGTTAGGAGTAAGCATTCATGTCTCGAGTATTTAATTTTAGCGCCGGACCCGCAATGTTGCCGGAAGATGTGCTCAAACAGGCACAGACGGAAATGACCGACTGGCAGGGCAGTGGTATGTCAGTGATGGAAATGAGTCACCGTGGCAAGGAATTTATGTCTATCGCTGAAAAAGCCAGCACGGATCTGCGTGAGATTATGGCTATTCCTGACAGTTATGAGATTTTGTTTTTGCAGGGTGGTGCCAGTTGCCAGTTTGCTATGACACCGATGAATTTGCTGCGCGGCAAGTCAACAGCAGATTATATCAATACCGGTGCCTGGTCTAAAAAAGCCATTGCTGAGGCCAAACGTTTTTGTAAAGTCAATGTGGCCGCCAGCTCGGAAGAAGATAAGTTCAGCAGCGCACCTGCGCAGAACGATCTGAAACTGAACGCCGATGCGGCCTATGTGCATTACACGCCGAATGAAACGATTGGTGGTGTAGAGTTTTCGTATGTGCCCGAAACTGGCAACGTACCGTTGGTTGCGGATATGTCATCGATGATTCTTTCCCGTCCCATTGATGTATCGAAGTTCGGTGTGATTTATGCCGGTGCGCAGAAAAATATCGGTCCGGCCGGTTTGACCGTCGTTATCGTACGCAAAGATCTGATGGGACAGACTATAGACGGCACTCCCTCGATGCTGAATTATGACATTCAGGCCAAGGCAGGCTCCATGTATAATACACCACCCACCTATGCCTGGTATCTGGCGGGTCTGGTATTTGCGTGGGTCAAGAACAAAGGTGGCCTGACAGCCATGGCGGAGATTAACAAACGCAAGGCGGATAAATTATATACTGCCATAGATACTTCCGATTTCTATAAGAACCCGGTTAAACCGGATTGTCGTTCCTGGATGAATATACCATTCACCCTCGCTGATGCCGAGCTGGATAGCGTGTTCCTTGGTGAGGCGAAAGAAGAAGGCCTGATAACATTGAAAGGCCATCGTTCCGTCGGCGGCATGCGAGCCAGCATCTACAACGCCATGCCCGAAGCGGGTGTTGATGCGCTGGTCGCCTTCATGGCCGACTTTGAAAAGCGTAATGGCTAAGAATAAAAACCTAATGCAAAGGAAATTATTTTATTAAGGTATCGTGATGTATAAAATTTTAACGTTAAACAATATTTCTGTTGCCGGCCTGGAACGCCTGCCGCGTGAGGCTTATGAAATTGCTTCCGAGATCCAGAATCCCGATGGTATTCTGCTGCGTTCGTTTAAAATGCATGAAATGGAGATCCCTGCGAGTTTGAAAGCCGTGGGCCGTGCCGGTGCCGGGGTGAATAATATTCCAGTGGATAAAATGTCAGCCAAGGGCGTGGCGGTATTTAATGCGCCGGGTGCCAATGCTAATGCAGTAAAGGAACTGGTCATCGCCGGTATGCTGATGGGGTGCCGTAATCTGTGTCAGGCCTGGGACTTTGCCCGTGAGCTTGAGGGTGATGATGAAACCATCACCAGACAGGTGGAAGCGGGCAAGAAAAATTTTGCTGGTTTTGAACTTCCGGGACGTACGTTGGGCGTTGTTGGACTGGGTGCCATTGGTCGCTACGTGGCGAATGCCGCACTGGATCTGGGAATGAACGTCATTGGTTTCGATCCGGGGATTACCGTGGAAGGTGCCTGGCAATTATCCTCACAGGTGGGCAAAGCCGGCAGCATTGATGAGTTACTGCCAAAGGTGGATTTTGTAACCTTCCATGTGCCGCTGGTGGATGCCACCCGGCATATGATCAATGCTGACAGGCTGAAGACCATGCGCGACAATGCCGTGATTCTCAACTTTGCCCGCAATGGCATCATTGATGATGAAGCAGTTTCAGCGGCCATCAACGATGGAAAAATTTATGCCTATGTTTGTGATTTTCCTGGCAACCTGCTGAAGAAGCACGAACGGGTGATCACCCTGCCGCATCTGGGTGCGTCTACCAAAGAGGCTGAGGATAACTGCGCCATTATGGTAGCGGAGCAGGTGCGAGACTATATTGAAAACGGTAATGTAAAAAATTCGGTTAATTTCCCCAACGTGCATATGGCACGTACCAAAGGGCATCGTATGGCTATAGTCAACAGCAATGTACCAAACATGGTTGGCCAGATTTCCTCAGCACTGGCCGACAAGGGACTGAATATCATTGACATGATTAACAAATCGCGCGGCGATCTAGCCTATACCTTGATCGACATTGATAAACCTGTTGAGAATACGCTGCTGGATGAGTTATTGATAATCGAGGGTGTGCTATCGGCACGCATGCTCTGAAGACAGGTAGACCATGAGTGACAAGCTTAACAACCTGCGTCAGACGATTGATTCACTGGATGAACAGATCCAGGCGCTGATCACGCAACGTGCGAGGATTGCCGAGCAGGTGGCGCAGGCAAAACAGCGTTCCGGCGATAATGTTTTTTACCGTGCTGAACGTGAGGCAGAAGTTCTGCGCAGGGTAATGGCACGCAACAACGGTCCCTTGAGTGATGAAGAAATGGCGCGCCTGTTTCGTGAAATCATGTCGGCCTGTCTGGCGGTTGAGCAGGTGATGAACATTGCCTTTCTTGGCCCGGAGGGAACCTTCACCCAGGCCGCAGCACTGAAACATTTTGGTCACTCGGTCAAGACCCTGTCTATGACCAGTATTGCCGATGTTTTTCGCGAAGTGGAATCGGGGGCAGCATCTTATGGCGTAGTGCCGATAGAAAATTCGACGGAAGGTGTAATTACACATACGCTGGATGAGTTTATGCGTTCCTCGCTGAAAATCTGTGGCGAGGTCGAGTTGCGCATTCATCATCATCTGCAAAATTGTACTGGTCAGTTGAACGATATTAAAAGAATATATTCCCATCAGCAGTCACTGGGACAGTGCCGCAAATGGCTGGATACTCACCTCCCGGGTATCCCCTTACAGGATGTGGGTAGCAATGCCCAGGCTGCTGAAATGGCGGCAGCCGATGGTGAAACCGCCGCGATTGCCGGTGAAGCGGCGGCTGAAATCTATGGCCTGAAAATCGTCAGTGCCTGCATCGAGGATGAACCGGACAACACCACCCGTTTTCTGGTCATTGGCAAACGCGCTACGCTGGCCAGCGGTAAGGATAAAACCTCCTTGCTGGTTTATACAGATAACAAGTCTGGGGCGCTGTATGGCATGCTTGAACCGATAGCGCGAAATGGTTTATCCATGACTCGAATCGAATCTCGTCCCTCCCGTCAGGGTATGTGGAATTATGTATTTTTTATTGATGTCGAAGGTCATGCAAACGATGAAAAAGTAACGCAAACACTGGAAGAATTGTCACAAACAGCCAGTATGGTAAAGGTGTTAGGTGCCTATCCCCAGGCTGTTTTATAATAACAAAAACGTAAAATTCTGCAGGTAAAAGTGCGATGAAACTTCAACCCGTGATTCTATCCGGCGGCAGTGGTTCCCGACTCTGGCCGCTTTCCCGCGAGATGTATCCCAAACAGCTAATCCCACTGGTATCCGAGCATACCATGTTGCAGGAAACGGCTGCACGTCTGAATGGACTCGATGACAGTGGGCAACTTGAGTTATTGAATCCCGTGGTCGTATGCAATGAAGAACATCGTTTTTTTGTTGCCGAACAATTGCGCCAGATTAACCTGCCGGCTGACAAGATTATTCTTGAACCGGTTGGTCGCAATACCGCGCCGGCATTGACGCTGGCAGCGCTGGCCATAGCGGCGGATGATGCCGAGACGGTTCTGTTGGTGATGCCGGCAGATCACGTTATTAAAAATGAAACCGTTTTCCATAAAGCCATTCATGACAGCATGCAGCTTTCTGCCAGGGGTTACCTGGTGACATTTGGCATCAGGCCGGACTCGGCACAGACGGGCTATGGTTATATTCGCATGGGTTCATCCCTGGATGCGGATACCTCGGCACAGCTGATTGATCGCTTCATAGAAAAACCGGATGCCGACACCGCACAGTCCTATGTGGATTCCGGGGACTATCTCTGGAACAGCGGCATGTTCATGATGACCGCTTCAAGCTGGCTGGATGAAATGCAGCGTTTGCAGGTAAAGATGCTGACAAGTTGTGAAGATGCTTTCACCCGTGGTGAAATCGATCGCGATTTTTACCGGGTGAATGCGGAGGTTTTTTCAGCCTGTCCCGCTGACTCTATTGATTATGCGGTGATGGAAAAAATTACCGAACAGGCGGGTCAGGTTGCACATCCTGCGGCCGTCATTCCGCTGGATGCCGGATGGTCTGACGTTGGTGTCTGGTCTACGCTCTGGGAAGTGGGCGAGAAGGATGAAACCGGTAATGTGATCAAGGGCGATGTCTATGTCATCGACACCCGCAATTCCTTACTCATCAGCGATCAGCGTCATATTTCCAGTGTGGGTCTGGAGGATATAATCGTAGTGGAAACGGCGGATGCGGTGCTGGTTGCACATAAGGATCATGCTCAGGATGTCAAGCAAGTGGTTAATCGTCTCAAGGCAGAACAGCGTAATGAGTATCTGAATCACAAGTTGGTATATCGTCCCTGGGGTAGTTATGAATGCATCGATCATGGCGATCGATTTCAGGCTAAGCGCATAACGGTCAACCCAGGTGCCAGTTTGTCGCTGCAACTGCATCATCATCGTGCCGAGCACTGGATTGTCGTCACGGGAACCGCGCATGTCACTCGCGGGGAAGATGTTTTTCTGGTATCTGAAAATGAATCCACTTATATTCCCCTGGGGGTCAAACATCGACTGGAAAACCGGGGTGTGATTTCGCTGGAAATGATCGAAGTTCAGTCTGGCAGTTATCTGGGTGAAGATGATATCGTTCGTTTTGAAGATATTTATGGTCGGGACAAATAAAAGCCAGGATAAACAAGCAGCATTTTATGGTAAATATTAGTTTCAAATCACTAGCCGTTGAAGGCATACGTTCGCTGCAACCTTATCAACCCGGCAAACCGCTGGAGGAACTTGAGCGTGAATACGGTATCCAGCATGCGGTAAAGCTGGCGTCTAACGAAAATCCGCTTGGCCCCGGTAAAAAAGCGCTGGCGGCCATCGCGCGAGAATTACCCGCCTTATCTCGTTATCCTGATGGTAATGGTTTTTCCCTGAAAAAAGCGCTGAGTAAAAAGCATGGTGTGAGCATTGATCAGTTGACGCTGGGCAATGGCTCTAACGACATACTGGAATTTCTGGCTCGTGCATTCATCGCCAGCGGCGATGAAGTTATTTTCTCGGAACATGCCTTTGCTGTTTATCCTCTTGTTACCCAGGCCGTAGGCGGTCGGGCGATCGTAGTTACAGCAAAAAATTTCGGCTATGATCTGGATGCCATTGCTGCTGCCGTTGGCGATAAAACCCGCCTGATTTTTATTGCCAACCCCAACAACCCAACCGGCACCTGGCTAACAGAACAAACACTACGTGATTTTTTGAAAAAAATTCCCGCACAGGTGTTGGTAGTGCTGGATGAAGCCTATTATGATTATGCGATTGATCCGGCACTCAAAGCCTGCGGTTATACCAGCGTCATGGGCTGGATACAGGAATATGCCAACCTGGTGGTGACGCGCACTTTTTCAAAAGCCTATGGACTGGCCGGTTTGCGCATAGGCTACAGCGTGTCCCATGCCGAGGTGGCGGATATACTCAACCGGGTACGGCAGCCTTTCAATACCAATGCTCTGGCGCTGACAGCGGCTGAAGCGGCACTGAATGATGAAGAACATTTGCAGCAGAGCCTTAAAATCAATGCAGAAGGGATGCAGGTATTAACGCAGGCTTTTGAACAACTCGGGCTGGACTATATTCCATCGGTAGGTAATTTTATTTGTGTCAAAGTCGGTGAGGCAGGGCCTGTCTACGAGGCTTTGTTGTGTGCCGGCATGATTGTGCGTCCGGTCACTAATTACGGTTTGCCCGAATACCTGCGTATCAGCATCGGCAGGGCGGATGAAAATGCGCGTTTCCTTGATGCTCTGAAAAAGATTCTGCAAACGTGAACGAATCCTTGCACATAAAGCGTCTGTGTTTGATAGGCGTTGGCCTGATCGGCGGTTCACTGCTGCGCGCACTGCGCCGGGCTGGTGTAGTAGATGAGATCGTGGGCTGTGGGCGAAACCGGACTTCACTGGAAACGGCGTTAAAACTGGGCGTGATCGATCGCATTGAACAGGATCCGGCCAAAGCCGTATCGGCTGCCGATATGGTCGTGCTGGCCATGCCGCTGGGAGCAATGCAAGGCATCTTCACGGCCATTGCCCCGGCGCTGGCGGCAGATGCAGTGTTGACTGATGTAGGCAGTGCCAAGGGCTGTGTAGTCAGAGCGGCAGAACAAGCCTTTGCTGAGTTGCCAGGTGGATTTGTGCCTGGGCATCCTATTGCCGGAACGGAAAAAAGTGGTGTTGAATCTTCATTTGCCGAACTGTTCGATGGGCGACGGGTGATACTCACGCCGACTGCACAATCCTCAGCGATGGCTATCAGCCGAACCCGGGCTATGTGGCAGGCCTGCGGTGCCGAAGTAATAGAAATGGGCATCGCCCACCATGACGAAGTACTGGCTGCTACCAGCCATCTGCCGCATATGCTGGCGTATAGTCTGGTCGATATGCTGGCGCGTCGGGATGATAGTCAGGAAATTTTTGATTATGCCGCAAGCGGATTTCGTGATTTCACCCGCATTGCCTCCAGTGATCCGACTATGTGGCATGATATTGCCCTGGCTAATCGAGAAGCTCTGGCAACCTTACTGGATGGCTTCAGCCTTGATTTGCAAAAACTGGCCGCAGCTGCGCGCGCAGGGAATAGCGATTATTTAAGAACCCTGTTTGCACGAGCAAAACAGGCACGGGATGCGTTTTGTGAAACTCAGGAACAAGGAATAAAGGACGAGGGGCGAAGCAAACCAAACCAATAATTCCCGGCAAATATTTTCAAAAAAGAGCCGCCTGTTCGCACGAAGAAAAGGCAGGTATATTCCTGGCAAGTACGCTGCCCGGGCGAAAATATTGAAAATACATGCAAACCCCCGTAGGCTGGGCACGATTTTTGTACACCATTGGCATTTCCTTCGGTCGTACACGCGGAATACTTACATTTATGACATCAACAAACTCAACCACATTCATAGTCAACCCCGGCGGGACGCTCAACGGTGAAATCCGGGTGCCGGGTGACAAGTCCATTTCTCATCGCAGCATCATGCTTGGCGCACTGGCGGAGGGCACCAGCGAGATCAGCGGGTTTCTCGAAGGCGAGGACAATTTGGCCACACTGAATGCTTTTCGCGCTATGGGAGTAAATATCAGCGGATCGGATCAAGGCCGGGTCAGGATTAAAGGCGTGGGATTACATGGCCTCAAGGCACCAGATGAACCGCTGTATCTGGGCAATTCCGGCACTTCGATACGTCTGTTGAGCGGTTTGATGGCGGCACAGGCGTTTGATTGCGCACTGATCGGTGATGCATCGCTGAGTGGTCGCCCCATGCGCAGAGTCACCACCCCCCTGGCCGAGATGGGCGCAACAATCAAAACTAACGAGACGGGTACGCCACCTTTACATATCCACGGCGGGCATCAATTAAAGGGCATCAATTACGCTATGCCCGTAGCCAGTGCCCAGGTGAAATCCTGTCTGTTGTTGGCTGGATTATATGCTGAAGGGGAAACCTGTGTAACCGAGCCGGCACCGACCCGAGATCATACCGAGCGCATGTTGCAAGGCTTTGGTTATGCCGTGACGCGAGAGTACAACCGGATCTGTGTCGCAGGCGGTGGACACTTAACTGCGACCCGGCTTGATATACCGGCAGATATTTCTTCTGCTGCGTTTTTTATAGTCGGTGCCAGCATCACCGATGGCGCGGACATCACCCTTAAACACGTTGGCATCAATCCTACCCGTATTGGCGTGATCAACATTTTGCGGCAGATGGGCGCGAATATTGAATTGAAAAATGAACAACAGGTGGGGAGGGAACCTGTAGCCGATATTAGGGTGCACGGCGCGAAGCTAAAAGGTATTAATATTCCCGAGGAGCAGGTACCACTGGCGATCGATGAATTCCCGGCTATTTTTGTTGCCGCCGCCTGTGCCGAAGGCGAGACGGTGCTTACTGGGGCGCGAGAGCTGCGGGTCAAGGAAAGTGATCGTATTCAGGTAATGGCCGATGGCCTGCAAATTCTGGGCATCCATGCTCAGCCCACTGACGATGGCATGGTTATTCAGGGGGGCCAGATAGGCAGTGGCTGTGTGCAAAGCCACGGCGATCATCGCATTGCCATGTCATTCGCCATGGCGGCATTGCGTGCGGCCGGCCCAATAGAAATTTACGACTGCGCCAATGTCGATACCTCATTTCCTGGTTTTGCAGAATTGGCACAGCAAGCGGGACTGGCAATTGATGTCAATAATCCTTAAGGAGTTTTTTCATGTCTGACATCCCGATTCTGACTATCGACGGCCCCAGCGGTTCCGGCAAAGGCACCATCAGCGCACGGGTGGCACGGCAACTGGGCTGGCATTTACTGGACAGTGGTGCACTCTACCGGCTGGTGGCGCTGGGAGCGCAAGGTCACCATATTTTGCTGGATGATGAAAAAACACTGGCGGAGTATGCGACTTCACTAGATGTGCGATTTGAACTACCCAAAACAGGCACCGAACCCCTGACGTTACTGGAAGGAGAGGTGGTGGGTGATGCCATTCGCAGCGAAACCTGTGGCAATGCAGCCTCAAAAGTGGCTGCACTGCCCGCTGTACGCACGGCCTTACTCCAGCGTCAGCGTGATTTTTGCCAGAAACCAGGCCTGGTGGCGGATGGCCGGGACATGGGAACGGTGATTTTCCCGAAAGCAAAAGTAAAAATATTTTTGACCGCCAGTGTGGCAGAACGGGCGCAAAGGCGCTATAAACAGTTGATAGAAAAGGGAATCAATGCTAATCTAGCGGGTCTTCTGGAGGAGATTGCGGAGCGTGATGCTCGTGACAGTCAGCGCAAGGTGGCACCATTGAAGCCAGCAGAAGACGCTATGCTGCTTGATACTACTTCGATGAGTATCGACGAGGCAGTGGAAAAGGTCATGCAGCAATGCTTGTCAGGCATTATTTAAAACTCGGATCTCATCAGATTTGATGTTTAACTGCTTGGCTGTGGACTGAAGATTTATATGTATGGGGGTTCACAATTAGTACCCGAATTATTGTGAACTTAATTTAACTAACCCGCGGTTTTACCGCAGTAACTCAGGTTGGATGTTTCAACCTAAGGCGATATAAGATAATGAGCGAAAGCTTTGCAGAATTATTTGAAGAAAGTCTTGCCAAAACGCAGATGCGTCCTGGCTCCATTATTCCCGGTACTATTGTTCAGATTAACGATGACTTTGTTATTGTTAACGCTGGATTAAAATCCGAGGGTGTGATTCCGATCAATCAGTTTGCTAACGAAGCAGGCGAAGTTGATGTCAACGTAGGTGACATCGTGGAAGTCGCACTGGATACGGTTGAAGATGGATTTGGTGAGACTCGACTGTCACGCGAAAAAGCCAAGCGTGCTGAAACATGGAAGAAACTGGAAGCCGCTTTCGAAGCCGGTGAAACAGTTACAGGTATGATTACTGATAAAGTCAAAGGTGGCTTTACCGTTGAGCTGGGTGAAATCCGCGCCTTCCTCCCGGGTTCTCTGGTTGATGTACGTCCTGTCCGGGATACCAGCTATCTCGAAGGCAAGGATCTGGAATTCAAGGTTATCAAACTGGATCAGCCACGCAACAATGTCGTGGTTTCCCGTCGTGCGGTAGTTGAAGCTGAAGGCAGCGCCGAACGTGACAGCTTGCTGGAAAATATGCAGGAAGGTGCCGTTATCAAGGGTGTGGTCAAAAACCTGACCGACTATGGCGCATTCGTTGATCTGGGGGGTGTCGATGGTCTGCTGCATATTACCGACATGGCCTGGAAGCGCGTCAAGCATCCGAGTGAAATCGTAGAAGTCGGCGATGAAATTGATGTCAAGGTGCTCAAGTTTGATCGTGAACGCATGCGCGTATCACTGGGTCTCAAGCAGATGGGCGAAGATCCCTGGGTTGATATTGCACGTCGTTATCCTGAGCACACCCGGTTGCTGGGCAAGGTGACCAATATTGCTGATTATGGTTGTTTTGTTGAACTGGAAGAAGGTGTGGAAGGTTTGGTGCATGTTTCTGAAATGGACTGGACTAACAAGAACATTCATCCCAGTAAGGTTGTACAACTGAGCCAGGAAGTTGAAGTGGTGGTTCTGGATATCGATGAAGAACGTCGCCGTATTTCTCTGGGCATGAAACAATGTGCGGCTAATCCCTGGGAGCACTTTGGTGCTACACACAACAAGAATGACAAGGTTAGTGGTGTCATCAAGTCGATTACCGATTTTGGTATTTTCATCGGCATGGATGGTGGTATCGATGGCCTGGTTCATGTTTCAGATATTTCCTGGAATGCACCCGGTGAGGAAGAAGTTATACGTAATTTCAAGAAGGGCGACGAGATAGAAGCAGTAGTGCTGTCGGTTGATCCTGAACGTGAACGTATTTCTCTGGGTATTAAACAGCTGGAAAAAGATCCGGTATCCAACTTTGTGGCCGAGCATTCCAGAGGTAGTATCGTCAAGGCGAAGATCATTGAAGTCGATGCCAAGGGTGCTGTGCTTGAACTGAAAGATGGCGTTGAAGGTTATTTGCGTGCTTCCGAGCTGTCGCAGGAACGTGTCGAAGATGCGCGGACTGTGCTTAATGTGGGTGATGAAATCGAAGCCAAGTTTGTGGGCATTGATCGCAAGAACCGTATTATAAATTTATCTATTAAAGCGAAAGACAACGATGAAGAAAAGGAAGCCATTAGCGATTACAATCGTGATGCCGCACCTGCAGCAACTACTTTGGGTGATTTACTGAAGGAACAGATGGATTCGAATAGTTAAATTTAATTAACAACTCGAAAATAACAACGAGTAATTTAAAGTTTCGACAAAGGATGGGTGATGACAAAATCAGAGTTAATTGAAATTCTGGCGAAAAAACAGCCCCAACTGGCCTACAAGGATGTAGAATTGGCAGTTAAAACCATGATTGAACATATGGGCACCAACCTTTCGAATGGTGAACGTATTGAAATTCGTGGATTTGGAAGTTTTTCATTGCACTACCGTCCACCACGTACCGGGCGTAATCCAAAAACCGGTGATTCTGTTACTCTTGGGGCGAAGTATGTCCCGCATTTCAAACCGGGCAAGGAAATGCGAGAACGGGTAAACAGGAATATGGCGGCTGTTGGAATCAAGGGCTGAGTAATTACTTGTGAAAAAAATCGAGCGGCATAAGGTTTCGGCCTCATGCCGCTTTTTTTGTGTCAGGACAAAATTGTGTATGACGGTCTAATGCAGATGTTGAGCCGCTTATAAATATACCCTGTTGGCAGGCATGGCCCGTGTTGCTGTGTTTTAGGCAGGAAGCAAAATATCTGAATTTGAGGATAATACAATGTTGCGAATTTTCTATTTGTTATTATTTTTATTACTTATAGTAATTGGTATCGCTTTTTCTGTACTTAATGCAGAAGTGGTTAAGTTCAATTATTATTTTTCAAGTAGCCAGATTCCTTTGTCACTTGTTCTGGTGCTGGCTATATTTACCGGCGCTATTCTGGGGGTGTTGGCAAGCACCGGTATGATTATCAGTCTCAAGCGTGAGGCTACAAAACTGAGAAAATCCAGCGCCATAGCAGAAAAAGAAATTAAAAATCTGCGTGCGATTCCCATTAAGGACAGACACTGATGCCTGTCCACGCCGAATTTAATACAGACTGATATGGTGGTTGAAACACTTGTATTTTTGTTGCCGCTGGCTGCCTTTTCGGGTTGGCTGGTTGGTCGGCGTACCCGCATGGCAAAAACTGAGCGTCGCGGCACCGATATTCCTTCTGATTATTTGAAGGGAATGAATTATCTTTTAAACGAGCAGCCGGATGAAGCTATCGAAACCTTTATTCAAATGCTTGATGTAGATAGTAATACGGTTGAAACACATCTGGCGCTGGGCGGCCTGTTTCGACGACGAGGTGAGGTTGATCGAGCTATTCGAATTCATCAAAATCTGATTGCCAGACCGACCTTAAATAAAGATGAGCGCACCCAGGCACTGTTTGAGCTGGGGCAGGATTATATGCGTGCCGGCTTGCTGGATCGGGCTGAGACATTATTATCTGAGCTGGTAGATAGAGATCCACATCACCGCTCAGCACTAAGGTTGCTGCTGGATATTTATCAACAGGAAAAAGAATGGCAAAATGCAATCCAGATAGCAAAGAAGTATGAACTTCGCACGGGCGAGAATCTGAGCACCCGTATTGCTCAGTTTTACTGTGAGTTGGCAGAACATGTGCGTGCAGAGGGCGAACCGTTGCGCGCATTAAAGATATTGAAAAAATCCTTATCCGAAGAACGGAGCTGTGTTCGTGCCAGCCTGCTGGAGGCTGATATTGAAATCAGTGCGGGTGATGCTAAATCTGCCTTGCGTGCCGCACAACGGGTCGAGCATCAGGACGCTGATTTTATTCCCGAAGCCTTGCCTCTGATAAAACGCAGTTATCAAATGCTTGGACGTACTGATGAATTGACGCGTTATCTGCAAAGATTGTTAGATGATCACAGTTGTATCGCAATCGTGCTTGAATTGGCCTTGCTTATTTATGATGCGCAAGGGGGGGAGTCAGCAGAAAAGTTTGTTACCAATTTTCTTAAACATACGCCATCAGTATTTGGTATTGATCGTTTGATTGACCTTAATCTTGAACGGGTGAAAGATGAGGTAAAAGATAAATTACTGGTATTAAAGAAAGTCACTGGCGGTATCCTTGAAAACAAGCCGTTGTACCAATGCAATCATTGTGGCTTCAATGGCAGAACATTGTATTGGCAATGCCCGGGTTGCAAACACTGGAATACGGTCAAACCCGTACAGGGGACTGAAGGAAAATAAATGCAAAAGTCACAGATTATTATTGCCCTGGATTATCCCAGTGCCAAGACAGCAAATACGCTGATTGAACAGCTTGACCCGGCTCGTTGTCGAGTCAAGATCGGCAAGGAGCTGTTTACCGCAACGGGCCCAGCCTTTGTTTCAAAACTGGTGAAGCAGGGCTTTGACGTCTTTCTGGATCTTAAGTTTCATGATATTCCCAATACGGTAGCCAAAGCGTGCCAGGCGGCGGCAGAACTTGGTATCTGGATGTTAAATGTCCATGCGCTGGGTGGTGGACGCATGCTCGCGGCTGCCCGGGAGGCGATCGATAACTCACCACACCAACCCTTGCTGATTGCAGTCACCATTCTAACCAGTATGGGAGCAGACGAGCTCGAACAGATCGGTCTTATTGGAGGTGCAAAGGAACATGTCCGACGTCTGGCACACCTTGCACAGATGGCGGGTATCGATGGTGTGGTGTGTTCGCCAAAAGAAGTCGCCATGTTGCGAGAACATAGCACATCCTCATTTAAACTGGTGACACCAGGTATTCGTCCCAAGGGGGCGGCAATAGGCGATCAAACCCGAATCATGACGCCAGCCGAGGCCATTGCCGCAGGTTCTGATTATCTGGTGATTGGCCGTCCGATTACCCAGCAGTCTGATCCTATGGCTGCACTGGCGGCGATTGAAAAGGAAATTGGATAGGCGCGTCGGACTAATATTGTTCTGGTTATTTAAATATAAATAGTATAAAACTGTAACAGTGACGACATCCGGATAAAGGAAAATGTTAATGCGTTGGCTTATCATAGTAATGATAATGTTCAGTTCCTTATTAAGAACAGGGTAGTTTTGCATGAAAAAAATTAGAAAAGCTGTTTTTCCTGTTGCAGGTATGGGTACCCGCTTCCTTCCTGCTACCAAGGCAAATGCCAAGGAAATGTTACCGGTTGTTGATAAGCCGCTAATTCAGTATGCGGTTGAAGAAGCTATCGAAGCCGGGATGGATCAGCTCATATTTATTACTGGTCGCAATAAAAATTCCATCATGGATCATTTTGACAAGGCCTATGAGCTTGAGACCGAGCTGGAAGCGCGTGGCAAGAACAAGTTATTGGCGCTGGTGCGTAATATTGTGCCCAGCCATGTGTCCTGTATTTTTATTCGTCAGGCAGAAGCGCTAGGTCTGGGACATGCGGTTCTGTGTGCCCAACCCGCAGTCGATCAGGAACCTTTTGCCGTTATTCTGGCCGACGATCTGATTGATGGAAAAGACCAGGGTCCGCTGGCGCAAATGGTGGAGCAGTATGATCGTCATGGCAGCAGTATTGTCGGAGTCGAAAATGTTGCGCAAGAACATACTGACAAATATGGCATCGTCAAGGTAACCCCGATTGAAAATGCAATTTCTAAAGTTGAGACTATTATTGAAAAACCGATTCCATCTGAAGCACCGTCTACTCTGGCGGTAGTGGGGCGTTACATTCTGACGCCGCGAATCATGCAGCTACTTAGTAGCACCGGCAGGGGGACAGGGGGTGAAATCCAGCTTACCGATGCCATAGCCATGCTGCTGGATCTTGAACGGGTACTGGCCTATGAGTTCACCGGCAAGCGTTATGATTGCGGCAGTAAACTGGGCTACCTTGAAGCAACTGTAGAATACGCACTGAAACATCCAGAACTGAAAGATGACTTTAAAGAATATCTTAAAAAATTGAGCTACTGATATTCAGGCAGGCACATCCAGGTCAATGTCCTGAATCATATTATGTTACGGCAAAAAATACTTAACGAGATCTATATTTATCGCCCACACCCAGTTCTATTATTTGACTGAAGATGGATAGCCTGCGTTGGTAGTTGCAGCAATCAGTGCGGCTATATTTGTTTTGTGTGTATCAAACTTGACCGTAGCGGTCTTGCTATCAAGGTCGGCATGAGCACTAATCACACCATCAACTTTTGTCAATGACTTGCGTATAGTAATCGGGCACATGGGGCAGGTCATATTTTTAACAGCCAGAGTTACTGTTTTTATCGAATCTTTTTGATCTGCCTGGGCGGGTTGAAAAAAAGAAGCGTTTATGGCTATCAGAAATAATACAAAAAATAAAATTTTCTTTGGCATGATATGACTCCAGTTTTAATTGATTAAATATTGTGCGTACCAGGGAAATGTCAATAGAGCAATAATCAAGCTGCTGAGCAGCCAGAAAATAATGCGCTGGTTACGCCGGGTTGCGGGTTTAGCGCAGGCTTTGTCAATATCGCAGGTAATGGGTAATAAATAAAGTTTGCGAAAGGCCAAATAGATGAAAATAAGGGTGATACCGATAAATACCGGACGAATGGGTTCAAGTTCGGTGAGTGTACTTATCCAGGAACCGCCAATACCGAGCGTGAGTAATACTAAGGGGCCTACGCAACAAAGCGAGGCACCGATTCCAGCAATGACAGCCGCAATCATCGGTCGTCGGCCACTTTGGGTGGATGTTTCAGACATTCTGCCTCCTGATAAATATCAACACTATGTCATTGTCACTCTGACATACCCTAAGCTTTAAAAGTTCAATATACACTCTGTACCCATATACGGAGTCAAGCGTTATTTTTAGTCTAAGCTGTTGTTACCCGATTTTGATCTTTCAGAATCGGTACCGGCACTAAATCTGGCGCATGCCAGCCTCAGCCAACTCAGGTTGGGTTTTCTGGCAATTGCATATTCCGGCCCAACCTGAACACTCATTCTGGTTTAAGGTGAACACCTATTCTGGTTCAAGCTGAACACTGATTCTGGTTTAAGTTGAACATTTTGG
>VAOX01036942.1_pt1 | contig 34876 bp, 39 predicted proteins | sample 3393891 | NCBI WGS metagenome assembly VAOX01 (sample SAMN08290429, study PRJNA428436) | hydrothermal vent metagenome | isolation source: Deep-sea hydrothermal vent chimney | place: Indian Ocean: Southwest Indian Ridge | depth 2822 m m
GAACGCAGGGCGGTCGGGGCTTAAAAGGCCGTCGAAGATCGTAGGCATTTTGGTGGACTCGGATGTCCCAAAATGTATCACGAGATCTGAAGACTCCCTTGGTTTTTGTGAACTAATATTCCTGCTGATTGTCCTATAACAATCAGCAGGTACGAATTGCATGACCATATTGCTTTTTTGTTGATTAGTGTTTGTTTAATTTAATTATTTAATTTATATTCTAAGTCGTCGCAAAACATAGTGATTATTTAATTGCTAGTGGCAGCGATCTCTACTCACAATAGGAGAAATGTAGATGAGCAATACAAAGAAAATTACCGGAGCAGCATTAGCATTAGCAGCAGCAGGTTTAATGGGTGTCAGTAGCCTCTCAATGGCAGAAGGCAAGGGCACTCTTGCAAAGAATGTACATTGTCATGGTGTTAATTCTTGTAAGGGCCATAATGACTGTAAAAGTGCTTCAAATGCCTGTAAGGGTAAAGCTTCTTGTAAAGGCAAGGGATTTGTTTCTATGTCTAAGTCAGCTTGTGATAATGTTGGTGGTAAAATCCATAAAAAATAGTTTATTTAAATCTTAGTAATTAGTGATCACTGATTAAAGATTGTTTTGAAGTGATCGCCCTGTATTTTTGCTATGGTGCATTAGTACAGGGTTTTATAAAGTGCCTAAAATATAAGTGGATGCGAAATTATGACACGTCCTTTTCTTGGTTTTGGTTTAGGCTTGAGAACCGAACACTATCAAACGGTAATAGAAAATAAACCAGACGTTGACTGGTTTGAAATAATCTCCGAAAATTATATGATTCCAGGCGGTAAGCCTTTATATCATTTGGATAAAATTAGAGAAAACTACCCAATGGTAATGCATGGTGTCTCACTCTCAATTGGAAGTACTGATCCTTTAAATATGGATTATCTGCAAGAACTTAAGCAGTTAATTAGGCGGGTAGAGCCGTACTGGATCTCAGACCATTTATGCTGGACCAGCGTAGATCATACCAATAGTCACGATTTATTGCCGCTTCCGTATAACGAAGAGACTATTGATCATGTCGCAGGAAGAATTAGGCAAGTGCAGGATTATCTGGGTCATCAGATTTTGATAGAAAATTTGTCGAGTTATGTAACTTATAATGATTCGGTGATGACCGAGTGGGATTTTTTGAACGAAATACTTCGCCGCGCTGATTGCCTGGTGTTGCTCGACATTAACAATATATTTGTTAGTGCTCACAATCATCAGTTTAATCCAGTGGAATACATTAACGGTATCGATAGTGATCGTGTGATGCAGTTTCATCTGGCAGGACACAGTTATAGTGGTGAAATGATCATCGATACTCATGATCAAGATGTATGTGATCCTGTTTGGGATTTATATAAAGAAGCTCTAGAATATTTTGGTGCAGTAAGCACTATGATTGAACGTGACGACAATATACCAAGTTTTAAAGAGTTGCGTGCAGAGCTCTCGATCGCTGAAGAAATTGCCACTAACACATTAAATAAAGAACAGCTAAAAATTAGTGCCCCGGCAATCAGAGGTGTTGCGTGAATGATTAGTTTACGCGAACTACAGCACCAGTTTTTAGATTGTTTATTAGAAAAACCATCAAAAATTTCACAGGAAATTGTTTCAAATGATCATGCATCAGCAGAAAGCCGCTTAGCGTTGTATGCGGAAGGATATAAACTACGCCTTAAAGAAGTATTAGAATATGACTATGAACAGCTAAATACTTATCTTGGGGATGAATTGTTTGATCAGGTTATGGAGCAATATATAACAGAGTATCAATCGCATGGTCCGAATCTACGGTATTACACTCAGAATTTTCCCAAAATGTTAGAGGAGAGTTTGCCTTGGTCAGGGTCGCCTGAGTTAGCTGAACTTGCAGCGATTGAAAAAGTATTTAGTGATAGTTTTGACTCCATGGACCGTAAGTCTGTCACCATTGATACGCTGACACAAATTGAGCCAACTGACTGGCCGACACTTAAAGTAAGATTTCAGAACGCTGTTCATTTAATTGAAACTAAATTTAATAGTTTTATTATTTGGCAGGCATTGTCCAATGATGAAGATCCTCCTACGCTTAAGGATGAATCCTCGCAGTGGCTTGTGTGGCGTAGTAATTTAATTACCAGTTATATCGGTGTATCAGATGCGGAGTGTGCTGCCTATCTTACGATGAGTAAAGGTGGAGACTTTAGCGATTTATGTGAAGTTTTGCTTGAATATTACAGTGAAGAGGAAACGCCTATGCAGGCAGTTGCTTTGTTGCAAGGGTGGTTGTCAAAGGAAATGATTTACGCAATGAAATAATATTTAGTATAAAAAAACGAAGATTACTATTGTATTTTCGCGTTTATATTATTGAAGTGAGTGTGCGCATATCGACCTGTCGCAAAGTTATTACAAAGTTCATGTTATATAACGATTAGAAATTTATTCGAATTCTATCAATGTAAAAAATAGTATGCTGATTGATTGCGGGCTTATATAAGTAAATTATTGCCGATGGGGTGATAACTGTCTGCAGACTCTATCAACGACCTGGCGGTTAAAGCGGCTACGCCATAGACTTCGGTCTTGACCTGGTAGTCATTTGAAATTTTTTGGAGTAGTAAATCAAAATCACCATCACCTGATAATAATATAACAGTATCTACATTCTGTGCGAGTTGCATAATGTCGATAGTAATTCCAACATCCCAATCGCCTTTGGCAGAACCATCACTACGTTGAATATAGGGCTTGAGCTTTACGGTGAAGCCGATATGTCTCAGAGCATCTTGAAATTTTATTTGCTTATCATCACTTCGTTGAGTAGCGTAGGCAAGTGCTGAAGTAATGCTGCCTTTGGCACTTACTCGGCTCCATAACTCACGATAGTTAAATTGGCGTGAATACTCTTGCCGGGTGGTGTAATAAATATTCTGTACATCGGCAAAGATCGCAATTCGATTCAAAATTTTAGTCCATAATTAGTCAAGTGTTAAAGGTAATGACACATTTTATTTTGCTATTAAATTCGTCTCATTATTTAGAAGAAACCTAGCATAACATAGTTTTCATCTGCGTAAGTAGCCATGGCTTTCAGTGATTTTTTTGTTAAAGGGTATTGTCTACTATGTTGTGAGAAAAGATAGGAATTACACCTCATGATTGTCGTGTCTTAAAATTATGGATGTGACATTCTGATGAACGTTATTGAAATACGGGTTCACGTTGAGTTGAATATCGCGTTATCATGAGAATTGATCCCAGCTTGGGTTGCCTCCAAAGTAACTCGATAGAAAATCAATAAAAGTTCTGACCTTTGCCGACATATAACGTCGAGATGGAAATACTGCATAGATTGAAATTTCAGGAGGACAATATTCCTTAAGCACTTGAGTCAAACGCCCCTCACGAAGATCAGGTCCGACGATGAAAGTTGGAAACAAACCAATCCCTAACGAGTTGATCGCTGCAGCTTTTAACACATCCCCGTTATCTGCACTAATGGGCCCATCGATTTTTATGAATTCGGTTTTATTAGGACCATGTAAAATCCAGGTGTAGGGGTTGGGGTCATTTAAGTAAACTAAGCACTGATGATTTGTTAAATCTTTAGGCAGTTTTGGCTCGCCATTGAGGGAAAGGTATTCAGGGGAAGCGCAAAAGACTCGTTTACAGGGAGCGAGTTTGCGTGCAATCAGGCTTGAGTCTTCCATTTTTGCAATGCGTAAAACGAGATCATATCCCTCCGATATTATATCTACTTGCCTGTCTGTCAAACTTAGAGAAATCTGTACGTCTGGATATTGCTTAAGATAAAGCGGGATAGCCTTGCTTAGGTGTAACACAGCAAACGAAGTGGATGCGCTCAGTCTGAGAACGCCATTAGGGTTTATAGTTTGTTCGCTGGCAATCGCCTCAATTTCGTTAATATCAGTGAGTATTGTTTTGCAGCGCTCGTAATAAATGCGGCCAATTTCTGTCAAGCTGACACGTCGAGTGGTGCGGTTTAACAATCGAGTCCCTAGATGTGTCTCGAGTTGTATTACTGATTTACTGACCTGGGCTCTGGATAGCCCCATCGTTTCAGCGGCTGCAGTAAAGCCTTCACTATTAGCTACTTCGACGAAAATCGCCATATTGTTCAGTCTATCCATTCTACTTTTCCGTCATTACAGTACTATTGTCAATCATATAGTGACAAATAGTTCTATTTTAAGCTATTTATCTTCTTTTGGTAAGCATATAACCTAAATTTAGTTTGGACAAGCGAAGAACCTAATTATGGAGAGGCTAATGATTGAAATTAGACGTAGTGATAGTCGTGGTAAAGCAGATCATGGCTGGTTACACAGCATGCACACATTTTCTTTTGCGAGCTATTATGATCCTGCCTATATGGGTGTATCTGCTTTGCGTGTCATTAATGACGACAAGGTAAGTCCTGGCAAAGGTTTTTCTACCCATTCACATCAGGATATGGAAATTATTAGTTACGTTAAAATGGGAGTCATTGAGCATAAAGATAGTATGGGTAACATCGAGAGATTACCCGCAGGAGAGTTTCAGTTAATGAGCGCGGGGACTGGTGTGACTCATAGTGAGTACAACCCATCAACGACAGAGTCGTTGGAATTTCTACAAATTTGGGTCGAACCGAATGAGCTTGGCATTAAGCCCGCTTATCAGCAAAAAAAATTTGAGACTTTGCAAGGGATGCAACTCATTGCATCGTCGGATGCACGTGAGGGTTCATTGCTTATCCATCAGGATGCCAGTATCTATCAATTGTATCTGGGGCCAGGAGCCTCAGTAAGCTATGATCTTAGCGATAAGCGTAGCCTTTATATTCATATAGTGTCGGGAAATATGCGTGTTAATGGTGATCTCCTGGCTGAAGGGGATGGCGCTACAATTCGGCAAAAAAATAGTCTTGAATTTGAGGCGATTGATTCGGTAGAGGCACTGATATTTGATTTGCCCTAGAAAATATTACTTTAATCTTCGATATATCATAATAGGAAAATTTATGGAAACAATTGATTCAATTAAACAGCGTCGCGCAGTGAAATATTATGATCCGCAGCATGAATTAAGTAAGCAAGAATTTAATCAGTTGATGTCACTGGCACAATTGGCTCCTACAGCGTTTAACCAGCAAAATTCCAGGTTTGTGATAGTCCGTGATAAGGCATTGCGAAATAAAATTCGCATTGCCTCTAATGATCAGATACAGGTGACAGATGCCTCTTTGTTGATAATACTCTGCGCTGATACAAAAGCCTGGGAAAAAGATCCCGCTCGTTACTGGGCCAATGCTCCCATAGAGGTGCAGCAACATATCGAATGCGTGATAGACAGATATTATCGTGATAAAGAACGAGTACAACGTGACGAGGCGATGCGTTCAGCCGGCATTGCCGCACAAACGATAATGTTGGCTGCCAAGTCTATGGGATATGATAGTTGTCCTATGGATGGTTTTGACTTTGATGTCGTTGCAAAGTTAATAAACTTACCAAAAGATCATGTGATTGCGATGTTTGTGGTGGTGGGTAAAGCTATTCAAAAACCGACACCACGGCCAACACAGTTGGCTATGAATGAGGTCGTAGTTTATGATGGATTTTAATCAATGAAGTTTTGTTAGACGTTTCCTTTAAAATAAAATCGCATAAATAATAATGCTGAGAGTGACTGTCATCATAAAAATATAGCTCAGCACAAAACTCATACCACCTCGCACACTGCCTGGTAATAGAGACCCTACTAAAGGCATCACGAGTAATAATGAGCCTAAGCCGGCAAGCATTCCCCACCAGTAACTTTCAATAAACAAGGGTAGCAAGGGGAATATAATCACCGCGAACGTTAAAAGTGACCCGGAAGAGTCTGGTTTGTCACTTTTTGAGAGTTTTTCAAGCAGTGCTGATAGTAAGATGCTTCCTAAAAGAAGGCCGAAGACATAATAGGGCCATACTGAAGAATCTGTTTCTTTGATTAATGCGTTAATCGTTTGAGAGTTTGTAGTGACTGTTTGGGTCGTTAAGAGCCCCTCGTGAAACCAAATATAATACGCAAGTACAGTCGTTATCAGGCCACTACTCATATACAAATAAATATCGACTTTACTAAAAGGGCACCATGATTTTTTATTAGCAATGTACATGAGAATACTGAAATAGGCATAAAGGGGAATGAAGTACAGAAATACTGTCCAAAAATTTTCATTGTAGAATAGTGCAATAAAAGGCGTAAAAGCTATAATGAATACCGATGACCGCTCGTTATAGTCAAACTCAATGTTAGGGCTATTGTCAGCTGTTCGTTTAAGCCTGAAATCCGTGTAAATAATTAATGGGAAAATCGCGACGATCACTAATAATGTCATGTATATTGTCAATGAACTATACCGCCTAATATTGATGTAATAACTGAAACAGGATTTCGATTATATAAACTAGTCGATAGTGTAACTGGAGTTTAGTCCTTGTGCTATTGCTGAATATTGTTCACTATGGATTATATCTTCAGATTTAGGTGTCGGGCTAAAATTAACTGAAGGTACTTACTTAAGGAGCCTCTGATTAATTCAATGCAGTCGTTGAAAATTGTATATTTCGGATCGTCAGGTTCTTTGTCGGTTTTATCGTTAAGATCGTTACTGGCCGGGCCTCATGAATCTGTTGCAGTAGTAGTGCATGAGCCTGGGCTTGACCTTAACACACTGGCAGTGGTTGCAGTGGATGATCAAAGTAGTGTTAAAACTATTGCTTTTCGAAACAACGTTAATATTTTACGCTTTAACAATAGCTTTACCGGGATTGAATCATTGCTTACTGAAATTCCGTTTGATCTCATAGTTACTTCATGTTTCGCACGCAAAATCCCCCTAAATATATTGAAACTGGCACGTCTGGGTGCAGTTAATTTACACCCGTCTTTATTGCCTAAGTACCGAGGACCTGATCCTGTGTTTTGGCAGTTACGTGATGCAGTGATGGTGAGTGGTGTCACCTTGCATCTTATGAATGGGGCTTTTGATGAAGGATTTATAATCGCTCAGCAGAGCATGAAGTGGAGTAGCGGAGAAACTCTCGCTGAAATCAATGAAAATCTAGGAAAACTCGGCACTCAATTATTGATAGATTTTCTCAATGATCCTGAGACGGGACTTGAGCAGGCATATCCTCAAAATGAAGGGGCAAGCACTTATAATGCAAAGCCTGATCTCAGTGATTACGAATTATTTGACCAGTGGGAGGCATCCAGGCTAGTTAATTTTGTACGGGCAAGCATGGGCCGAGTGCCTTATTACCCTATAACGCTTAAGGGTAAAGACTATAAAGTCACTCGGGTATTAGATTATCATCAATCAATACGGAAAAAATTGTCAATTCGCGGCAAAAAGTTGTGTTTTCCGTGCGCTACAGGGTTTGTTTGCGCAGAAATTTTGACAGACTAAATCATAAAAACTAAAATAGGCAATTCAATTCTATCTAAATTAAGAAGGTCTTAATGTCTTCTCCATCAAGTTATCAGTTAATGCCAACTCGATTGCAAGAAAAACAAGCTAATGGCACTACGCGATGTAATCTATGTTTATGGCGTTGTAAAATTAGTCATGGGCAGCGTGGGTTTTGCCAGGCACATGTTAATCGAAATGGTACTTTATACAATTTGTCATACGGTATTCTTTCCTCCATTGATATTGATCCTATCGAAAGTAAGCCAGTAAAGCACTATCGACCCGGTACTTCGGTGATGTCGGTAGGGAGTTATGGTTGTAGTTTTCGTTGTGGTGGTTGCCACAATTTGACTATTTCCTGGGGTGTGGAAGCACTCGATGATCTTGCCAAGGGTCAGTCCACTGAAGCTTGGGTTTCTCCCGAGTCTTTAGTCGATAGTGCATTACGTGCAGGAGTTCAAGGGATTGCTTTTACTTACTCTGAACCCGCAGTATGGTTGGAGTATGTTATTGATGTGTGTAAGCTTGCGCATGATGCAGGTCTTTATACGGTTTATGTTTCCAATAGCTATATTACTGATGAGGCGCTAGAGTTGGCAGCCCCTTATATTGATGTGCTTTGTTCGGATATAAAAAGTATGCGTGATGAATTTTACCAAGATATTTGCAAGCCAGCAAAAGTGAGTGAAATATTGCATTCAATTAAGAAAGCGCAAGAGTTGGGGATACACGTAGAAACGCGGACTAATATAATTCCTGGTAAAAATGATAATCCAGACGAATATTATGAAATCGCTCAATGGGTTAAGCATAACCTGGGCGAGCAAAGCCCGTGGCATATTACCCGATTTTTTCCCGCCTATAAATTATCGCATTTAGATCCTACGCCAGAAAAATCGTTATATGAAGCAGAGGCGGCAGCGTTAAAAGCCGGTCTTAAGAATGTCTATGTTTATAATGATAAGGGCTGTGACTGTGCAGCAGAGAATAGTCCAGTAGAATTTTATTTGAATGCGTCGGCAGATGATATTAACTCAGTAAATAAGTGTGCTGCAGAATGTTGTGGTGATGATGGTGTATTGCTAAAAAAATATGAAAATAAGGGTGAGTCTGACATTAATATCTAGTCAGGAGCCTTAATATTATTAGAGGTTAAATTAAATGCGTAAAGTTAATTGTGTATTGTTAAAACAAGAGCTAGAAGGTCTTGATAAAATTCCTCATCCAGGAGATTTAGGGAGACGAATCTATGAAAATGTCTCTAAAGAAGCGTGGAAGCAGTGGTTAGATCGTGCGACTATGATTATTAATGAAAATGGCTTAAGTACGGGTGATGTTAATAGTGTGGCATTGCTTGAAAAGCACATGCTAGGGTTTTTCTTCCAGGAAGGAGATTACGGCCAAGCTCCAGCCGGTTTTCAGGCTGGTGGTGGCGGAGGTGGGAAAAAATAGTACAAGGGAGTCTTTAGATCCAATGGGGTCAGACTCACTGCTGTCCCATAAAGTATTGGCCGCCAGCAAGTTTACGTAAGTAATACAGAGAATCCAGTCCACCAGTGAGTCTCTGGACATGAAATTGGCGAGTCATAAAAGCACGCATATCAGATACAAGCTTACTGTGGTGGATACTTTGTCGCCTGCTGCAGTGGCTAACGCTTAAAATAGAACGCTGCTCGCCCGGTTTCCCGAGTCGCCTTGACGACCAGGACGGTTTAATGTCGCGGTAGCCAGGGATGGCGAGACGCGACCCTGCTCCACGGAAACGAAAATGACGCCCATTGACGGGCTAATGCCAGCGGGAGCCAGGGATGGCGGGAGCGGTCATCCCTGATTTGCGACGCATCTGCGCTTTCGCGCTATTTTAAGCGCCACTACAATGCAAACGAAAAGTTCTCACCGCAGCAGCCGTATTCGATACGCAGGCTAAAAAGCTAACTCACCAAAACTGTTGAACTCCGTATCTAAGAATCGCAAAGTTTATGGGACAGTAGTGGGTCAGACTACCCTGGTGTTAGACTAAAAAATTCAGTGACTTTAAAGTCGAGATTTGAGTAAGCGGTATTGAGTGCGTGAACTACTTCTTCCGGCGTGGAGGCTTGTGCGAAAATATAGCCTAGATACTGATTGCCTTCGGGTAATGGAAGCAGTTTGTTGCCGGGACTGATATTCATTTTTATATCGGTGATATGCTGTACTTGTTTGGCTCGTTCAATACCTGATATCTTCTGTAATATTCCACCTTTTTCAATAGGAATCATCATTACACCGCTTGCCCTTGTCATTATCGTGGAGGTTTGAGGATCTCCAATCGCAAGAGAAATAATAAGCTTTTCCAAAGAATATTTGCCAGCGACATCAAGGGTCCGAGCACAATCGCCGCCAATAGTACGATTAGCAACCTCAAGAATCCATGCTTCATCTTCTGTGTCAATTCTAAGTTCAGCATGTATAGGGCCGGTCACTAATCCATACGCTTGACAGGCTTGAAAGACGCGTTTGTGAATATGTTGTTGCATGCGAGGGCTTAAAGATGAAGGAGTCACGTAAATGGTCTCTTCGAAATAAGGACCGGTTAATGGATTAGGCTTATCAAATAGTGCGAGTTGATGTAGTTTTCCCTCATGTAAGTACCCCTCAAACGCGACTTCAAGACCCTCAATATATTGCTCTAGTAGAAGGTGAGTGCTTTCGAAGGATTCATCTTCGACACCAATGATTTTCGCAACACGTAAGCATCCAATGTGTGCTTCCTGGCTATTGTTAACACGTATAACCCCTCTACTTGCGGACATATTAAGAGGTTTAATGACGCAGGGCCATGTAATATGTTCGAGTTGGGAAGTGAGTGCTTGTTTGATATTAATAAGCCAATGGCGAGGTACGACACAATTTTTTTCGGTCAGTCGCTGACGAGCCAAGTCCTTGCGATGTGTTAATTCAACTGATTTTTCAGAATTGTGAATCAATTTGAGCTTGCGTGCAAGATAAGTGGAGAGGCCTACTGCTGTATCCTCTGTTCCAATGATTCCGGTGAAAGGGAAAAGTTTATGTTGTTGTAAGACGGTTGCCAGGGATGACTTAAAGTTATTCAAATCAATATGTAGACCTTCTTTGATTTCAGAAACGAAAGAGTGTTCTCCAGGTGAGGCAATGAGGATCTCAATATTCATCATCATTGCTGCATGTAAATATGCAGCAATACGATAGCTGCCCGAAGGGGCAACGAGTAATAGACGGTGTTTAATAGGTAGTGATTATCCGCAACCACCGCCTGCTGAACCGCAAGCGCCGCAGGTGCCGGCGCCACCTGTAGCAGCAAAAACATTCTTGAATACGAAACTTTGGTTAAGGCCTTGAGTTTGATAATCGATCTCAACACCCTCAAGAAAACTTAGTGCGACTGAGTCAACATAAACATTCAAGCCATCTTTTTCTAGTACTGTATCAAATTGACCGCCCTGCTCGGTAAGAGTCATGCCGTAAGTCATGCCACCACAACCGCCGCCGGAGACAAAAATACGAATTCCTGCGACATTGTCTTCGCTGTTGGTAATGTTAATTAACTGCTCGACAGCGGATGGTGAAATTGAAATTTCGTTGCTAAGTTTGGTTTCAAATTGTAGTTCTGGCATTGTGTTGACCTCGGGTTCTGTATGTCCTAGTTTAGCATAATTTTATAGTGAGTATATCAGTAGAAATGTAGGGACTATCAGGGGATTGTATTAATTATTTTCAGGCAGCACATTTATTGTTGATAAAGAAAATATCGATAATTGAATATCTTATTTAATAAATCATTACAAAAAATAGGTGACTGGCAAGCGCTGCCTGATTGTCATGTCTAGCTGTCATTCGGTCAGTGTCTAGAGCTACTTAAAATTAGAGCTCAATTGTAAATGAGGTGTTTAGCCATAATCCGGGTAAATGAAATATTACAATGAATATTGACGATTGTTATGACTAAATTTAAAAAAGAGTCGTATCACATCCTGATCAAAGTTGTCTGTTACGGTTTGATTTTTGTGGTGTTTATTTTTTTACCTTCTTCATACTGTGTAACAGAGGTTAGCTTTCCTTCCTTATTATACCGTCGATATTTTCCGTGGCGCTTACCATCCTTAACCTGATAAATTACACTGGGCTTACCATTTTTATAATTTCTGGTGATTGTTTCTGCGGCAAGATTTTGTTTTTTGCATAGGGCCACACCAGCCTGTTCTTTTCCTTTGATATAACATTTTTCATATTTCACCACGCCGTTGTGAAATACTTTTTTTGCTAGTCCATCTTTTTTTCCGTCAACGTATAAAACTTCAAAGTAAAGTTTTTGGTCAGAATAGTACATGACAAATGTACCATTACGTTGTTCTTTGCCATTTTGCCCGATTCGAAACAGCGCTTTGGATTTTAAATTGCCATTGCTATAAAATTTTTCCTGAACTCCATTTCTGATGCCATTCTGGTATTGGATTGTTCGTTTGACTTTTTTACCATCTTTGCGATACCAGACTGTCTTACCGTGTAGTTTGCCATTCTGATAGAGTTCTACTTTCTTTAAACTGCCATCGTTGCGAAAAGTCTTCTTGATCCCATCAAGACGTCCTGACTTGTACTGCTTCTCACGGATCTTAATTCCTTTTTTATTGAATTTTAGCGCTGCACCATGCAAGCGGCCCTCTTTATAAGTTCGGGACCTTCTGGTTTTCCCATTCTTATATTTCTTGATTTTTATGCCGTTCCAATAGACTCTTTTACTTGTGTTGCTGGAGGGATCAGTAACTTTATCATAGCGGCGTTCAGCCAATAGGGTTGAGATATTGGTGATTAAAAAAAGGACTGTTATTGATTTTAACACTGGTGCTTCCATCCATTTAGAATTAACTATGGCCATATAATACACAAGTTTACACAAAAAAAATATATTATTTGGTGCCGCATTTTTTACTTGTAAATGTGAGCTATAACTGACTGATACTGTCGTCAAAACCGGTTGGGGCTGTATATGGTTGAAGGGGGTTAAGCATTACATCTTATTTTCATTATATTTGGCTTATCATTAATTTCTCGTTATGCGCTATCACGAATAGGAAGTATAGGGTTATGAATATAGTAATCTGATCATGCGCATATTGATAAATTATGGGATGTGATTAGTCATTTCATCCAGCCACAATGATAGCTGTCGTACTTCGTGGCACAAAAAGTCCTTGTCTTCGAAAGCATTGGTTATAGTCGCAATACCTTGGGTTCTAGCCAGAAAATGCATCGCGAGCGACTCAGGGTCGTTTACGTTTAACTGAGAAAATTGTTTGCTCAACCAGTCACGACTTTGTGAGAGGACTATATTGATGTCGACTCGCATGGTATGGGCCGCTTTTGCCATTTCTGTGCATAAACTGCCAGTAGGGCAGCCGTGTTTCTTTATGCTTTCCTGGTTGACTGTGAGAATATTCAGGTACTGTAATATTCGCTGCTTGGGATTGGAGTATTCAGTATCCCAATGGTTAAGTAGTGCCTGGTATTGAATTGAGCGATGAGTGATGACCGCGGCCAGAATTTCTTCTTTGCATTTAAAATGGTAATAAAAATTTCCACGAGAAATATCTACTGCGGCCGCAATATCGCTGAATGAGGTGCTTTCGTATCCTTGCTGATAAAAAAGTTGATCAGCTGCTGCGATTATTCTTTGTCGCAGCAGTTCACCTTTATTGCCCATGTTTGGCCTGTTATTTGAGTTATGTTGGGGGTGCTGTTGGATAGTCAGTATATCCGTGTTCGGTACCACCATAAAGGGTCTCTTGGTCAGTTTCATTAAGATCAATATTGTGCTGGTAGCGATGGACGAGGTCAGGATTGGATATAAATGGCATTCCAAATGCAATTAAATCACAATCATTATTTGCGAGAGCTGACTCTGCGCGTGTTTTGTCGTAACCATTGTTGGCCATATAAGTCCCGTGATACAGTATACGCAGTGCATGGTAATCGACAGTACTGGCGTTGCCGGTCATATCGCCTTCTAGAATATGCAAATAAGCCAGGTGACGCGAATTGAGTTGCTCGATAAAATATTCGAAATGTTGCTGTGGGTTAGAGTCTGACATTGAGTTAAAGGCATTTTCAGGGGAGAGCCGTATAGCAATGTGGTTCGGCCAGGCTTCAGTCACGACATCAAGAATGTCGTTCAGAAATCTCATGTTATTGGCGGGGCTGTTGCCATAAGTGTCATCACGGTGGTTGCTGCCGTCACGCAGAAACTGGTCAATCAGGTAACCGTTGGCAGCATGTATTTCCACACCGTCAAATCCGGCTTTTTTAGCCATCAGTGTTGCGTGTTTGTATTGCGCTACAATTCCGGGAATTTCTTCTAAAGTTAGGGCGCGAGGTTCAATAAAAGGTTTTAAGCCTTCGTAGGTAAACGCGTCACCTTTTGCTGCTATTGCTGAAGGTGCTACTGGCTGTTGTTTATTAGGCAGTAGGCTGGGGTGAGAAATGCGTCCACAGTACCAGAGCTGACAAAAAATATGCCCGCCTTGAGCATGAACTTCATCTGTGATCTCTCTCCAGCCGTTCACTTGCTCTTCAGAGTATATGCCTGGCGTTGAGGGGTAACCCACGCCCTCAAGGGATATTTGCGTGGCTTCTGTGATAATCAGTCCTGCGCTGGCGCGTTGCTTATAATATAAGGTATTCATTGCATGAGGGGCATTTTGTTCATTAGCGCGATTGCGTGTAAGTGGAGCCATGACGATGCGGTTCTTTAGTGTCAGTTCGTTCATCTTGTAAGGTGAAAATAGAGCTGTATTCATTGGTCACTCCCAGCGTAATATGTCAATTATAGGATGAATGTCCTAGTATTGTTAAATTAATACGTTCGTCCTAAAATGTCAACAGTTGAGTTTTTGACTTTGGGTGTGGTTAATAAGCCAGATTAGCGGTAAATCTTCAAATTATCATGGTTACAATAATTTGTACGTAAGAGGGTGAGTGCGGAAATTGAATGATTTAAAATTAATTTTAAAAACCTTCTGTAAGATGAAGTGGCAAGAAAATTAAACATGAAATTAATGGAGATGTAAGGCATGGTGCTGACAATTTTATGAATTGTAAACTTAAAGTTTATGAATTAAGGCGCCGATTCCATTGTCTGAATTGATTTGTACCAAGAAATAAAATCAGAACACTTGTTTGATTTTTTGATAGCTTGTGTGGTGTATGTTCGGGCTTAGTTCGCTAATATAGATAGTCATAGTGTTGTTAGCTTTGACTACAGTATCTTTACCAGATTTTTTTGACAGTCGGAATATAATAGCGTTAATTTTATTGACCGCAGTGCGGTGATCGTCTTGCTGGCAAAGTTTTGTCAGTGAATTAATGTACGCGTGAGCCATGCCTGGCGTGGTTTTCTGTTCGCTTGAAATAAACTCAGACCAGATAATCTTGACGTTTAGTTTCTTATGGCATTTATTGTGAAAATTTGTAATTGATTTTTTAATAAGTTTTTTAGCGGCTATTTTGCTTTCTAATAATCCTTGGGTACGCAAATATTGTGCTTTAACATAACGAATAGTGTGAAGATCGGCTTTTCTCGTAAATATCATCTTAAACGGATTTTCACCAGAGAGAATGACCTCTGAATATTCTCGATTGCTGCCGTAAATTAATATAGTTTTACCTGAATAACGAAAGTTAATTATCGCAGTCCCGGTCATGGTATAAAAATAAATTTTCTTTCCGTTGTCTTCTTTGTAAACTTTATCATACAGATAAGTATTCTTATCAAACTTATGACCGAAATGACTAAAGTGAAGAAAATACTTTCCGTTCAGAGTCGGTACGATTACTAAGCGGGCATTGACTTGACCATTAATACTCGTGAAGAGTTTTGCCTCTGAGTTTGCATTGGTTAATGCAGGAATCAGAAGTATTAATCCGATGAGTAGGGTGGCAATAGGTCTGGGCACATTAAGTCCTCTTTGGTTTTTCTGGCCATCAATGGTTTTTAGTGATTGTGGTTTGAATAGCAGATAGCATCAATATAACCAACATTAAGCGAATACACAAAAACACCGTTTAATAGTTGGCGCTCTATGTCAAAACTTTATTGTGTAATTTTTTTAATTAAGGAGCCTCTGATCAATTCATGATTACGATCTTACTGTCCTTAAATATCAATGACTACGTTGAAAATCTTGCTAATGGCCGTGCTATTAGCTGCAATCTTCGCCTCGCCACTGATATTTCTGAACAGCAATCTCATTAACCAGAATTAATCAGAGGCCCCTTAACCTTTAGCGCGATCACTTTTTTAAAACCTTAGCTTTTTATAGTTGACCAATGGACTTTCCGTAGATTACTTTAGAGTGAGGAGTCAGGGATTTCCAGTTGAGATCACTATTGGAGTGCAAGATGATAACGGTAGATCCCATGTTAAAACGACCCAGCTCTTCACCTTTTTGAAGCGTTATTTTTTTTGATGCATGTGAATAGTCAACAACACTTACGCGTTTCGCGCCAGGAGGAACGATCGTTCCTGCCCAAACAGTTTCAATTGATGAAACGAAGATGGCACCAACCAAAATAACGGCCATCACGCCATGATCTGTATCGAATATGCAAACCAGTCGCTCGTTGCGTGCAAATAGTCCAGGTACGTTATTGACATAATTTGGAGCGACGCTAAATAGCCGCCCTGGAATATGAATGGTCTCACGCAAGGTACCAGTGTAAGGCATATGAATTCGATGATAATCTTCAGGTGACAAATAAAGGGTAGCAAATTTTCCATTGGTAAATGGGGTTGTGAGTTTAGATATACCACCCAATAGGGTATTTAATGAATAGTTGTGATTCTTTGCTTGATAAATAGTTCCGTTCTCTATGTCGCTGGCTTGACTTACTGATCCATCTACTGGAGAAACGATGCAGCGTTCATCGTTGTCGATTGGCCGTGCTTCAGGTTTCAGCGCACGAGTAAATAATGCATTAATGCTTGCGTAGTTATCAACATTTTCTTCAACAGCTTCAGACATTTTTAGGTGATATTTTTTAGCGTATAAGCGCATAAAAAATAGTCGTAAAGGCATGCGTCGAGCGTGAGTAAATTTAAGCATCATGCGTGATAAAAGATGATGAGGTAATAAACTAACTAAAAAGATTTTAATGCGCGTCATATTGTTGTGGTTCGTATGCTAAAGTATGTGTTAAATAATTATAGAGGTTCACTTTTTTAGTGTAGTCGACTTAATATAACCGCGAATACTACTGTAGTCGTAAACCATTTTTTTACTGTTATGTGGATAATATAATATCGCCTGCCATTCGCCTTGTGGGTTGATGAGCATTATATTTCCGTTATGAATTGGTGACTGTCTAGATTTAATTTTATTGTTGAGTAGTTTATGTGAATTTTTAAATTGACGACTCAACGCTGCTATCTGTGATTTCGTCCCTGTGAGGGCGCTAAATTTATCACCAAAATAGCTGATGTACTTAGCCAGTTTTTTTGGGCTGTCTCGTTCAGGATCAGTTGAAATATAAATGAATCGGGTATTGGAAAAATACTCAGGGTGTTTAGCAAATTCTACAGAAGAATTTCTAAGCACTTTCATTGTTTTGGTGCATATTTCTGAACAATTAGTGTACCCGAAGAAAACGAATGACCACTTTCCTTTGAAGCCTTTAGGTTCGAATGATTGATTATGGGCATCTCGTAACGAGAAACTGTCTATTAATTTAGGTTTATCGAATAGCTTGCCTGTAATGACTGGTTTGGGTTTAACAGATAAATGCCCCGAAAAATACATTCCAGCAACCATGGCGGCAATGCTAATTATAGCGAAAAATATTAATGGTATTGCTGAAGTTTTGGTGTTTGGCATGATCTTGTACTAGAATAGTTAGACGTTGCATATCCTATAGTAATTAGCAGCAAAACTAAAGTTAATTAGCATAAAAATTCATCAAACTAGGAAAGCAGCTGTGATGAAGGAGATAATGTGACTGCGCAAAAAATTACCAGAAGGGCAGCGGTAGAGTCTGCAGCGAAGGAGCTTGATCAGAACGATGTTTATTTTGGCCATGGGACCGATAACTCATTTGATGAAGCTTTGTCGCTAATATTATATGTGCTTGGACTTGATTATTCTATTTCGGAAGATGATTTGGAAGTATACGTTTCACCTGATGAGCAGCAAGAGATCTCTGCTATTATTAAGCGCCGTATTCAGACGCGCATACCTGCCCCTTATTTGACGCACCGTACCTGGTTTATGGGGTTGGAGTTCTATGTGGACGAACGTGTGTTGATCCCTCGTTCGCCTTTAGCTGAATTAATATACGCGAAATTTAGGCCTTGGTTAAAACAGCAAAAGGAATTAAAAATCCTGGATTTGTGTACCGGAGGCGGCTGTATCGCTATCGCCTCAGCGGTGGCTATTAAAGATGCTCAAATTGTTGCGTCTGATATTAGTGTCGGCGCATTAGAAGTGTGTCAGCGAAATATTAATTACCATAAGTTGCAACATCGAATTACATCGATACAGTCCGATCTCTTTTCAAATCTGGCGGATCAGCAATTTGATTTGATAGTGACTAACCCTCCTTATGTCCCCCAGGAAACACGTCAGCAACTGCCTCAGGAGTATTTGCATGAACCTGATATTGGCTTGTATTCAGGGGAGGAAGGGCTTGATATTCCATTAACAATTTTGCGGCAAGCAGGAAGCTATTTAAAGGATTCAGGATTGCTAGTAATGGAGGTAGGTGAAAGTCAGCAGCGTTTAATGAATGCTGTGCCCAAGTATCCTTTGGTGTGGTTAGAATTTGAATATGGAGGTGAAGGAGTTTGCGTTATCGAGAAAGCAGATTTGGATCGATTAGCGTAATCACGCATTTATATAAAATTATTCCTCAGGATTTCCCAGTGCATGTAGTTCCCGCTCTAATAGTGTTGTACTGTCGAGATTGAGTTCAACGATACGTCGTAAATGTGCGATGCTGCTAATGTCGATCATAGTGCATTTAAATCCGATAGAGTTTTTGTCTATATGAGCGACTTGAGAGTGCATGGTAATGGTTGTTTCCGGGTCCAGTTGTACTTCAAGAACATATTGGTCGCTATCGGCGCCCTGCCATTCTTTGGGTTTTTCAATAAGTATTCCTTTTAGTGATATGTCGATGACTGCACTTTGCCATTTTTGATTATCATGTTCAAATTCTACGATGATGTCTATTAGTATTCTTGAAAATCTTCGTCGTTCATTAATTTTTTCTGGTGGGTTCATTATCATCTCTCTATAATTTGCGTTGATGTGCCAGGTGTCTATGAAGTACTTCTATGATTAGTCCAAAAAAAACATCATTTGAGTGGTGCCGATATTAAGCATGTCACCGTCTGATAAAGACACTTGTCCATCACCAATTTCACGCCGTGCCACTTGAGTTTTAGGCTCGCCTTCAAGATGCGCGATATAGTATTGGCCCTCCCGATTGCTAATCATGGCGCAAGTTTTTCCGCTTTTTCCTATCCGCACCATCGCATTATCAAGCTTAATGGTTCGCCCTAATTTTGGACCGCTCATAATTTGCAACCAACCCTGTGTGATCTTTTTAGCTTGAGGGAAGGTTGTAGTATCCGGTTCTGATATCAATGTTGAGTCGTTGACAATGCTTTCAACTTCTTCTTCATGTGTGACTTTAAGGGAGTATTTTCCAAGATAGACAACGTCGTTATGATTGAGTTTTTGCTGTTTAACCTTAGCGGCGTTGACTATAACTCCAGCGGCCTCCGTCTCTTCGCTTTTGTCGATAATGGTTACATCATCGTTTTCAACTTCAATGACAGCATGCAGAGGGCTGAGGGCGAGATTATTAATGACTATATCACAAGCAGTATCGCGTCCGATTTTCATCAGCTTGTTTCTAACAGGAAACACTTTGAGTAATTTTCCTTTAAATTGAAGGGTGAGTTTGATCACCTGTTTTACTCCATAGTCTGTACGGAAATTGATATTGTCAGATCTGCTGTCAAATTAGCGGAAACCCAGCCAATTTCTTTAGCCATATAAATAAGCTATAGCTTAGTTTGAGATGAAATACAGTGGAATCATGATAAACGGTAGTAGAAAGAGTGTCAGGCAGTGTTTGTGCTAGAGTGATGGATCAGAATCTTGGTTTTGGCTCACGGGTTCCGTAGTATGTTTCTTGAGTGGCACCTGGATCCTGATCGTTTTTATCGAGTTGTCTTTGGTCTGAATTATATCAATGGGGTGACTGGCAATCATTAAGCTAGTATCTGCATCTGGGATGGTTTCCATGTACTCAAGAATAAGGCCGTTAATGGTTTTGGGGCCTTTAGTGGGTAGATTCAGATTGAGGGTGCGATTTATTTCGCGAATATGAACGCTACCGTCAATCAGCCAAGACCCATCATCCTGTGGGGTAATGTCTGTAGTGATCGCTGAAGGGTCAGTGGTAAATTCACCGACTATTTCCTCCAGAATATCTTCCATGGTCACTAAGCCCTGGATATCACCGTATTCATTTACCACCAAGCCTACACGCGTACGTCGGCGTTGAAAATTCAAAAGTTGTGTATTGAGACCAGTGCCCTCAGGAATATAATAAGCTTCACTTGCAATTTCGATTAAGTTATTTTGATCAAAATTATCTTCCTGACTTTTTCGTAATACGTCTCGCAAGTGAATAAAGCCGAGAACATTATCCATGTTTCCCTTAAATAGAGGGAGTTTTGTGTAGGGGCTAGTCATTAGGACTTCCTCGATTTCTTTCCAGCTGTCTTCAATATTAAGTCCAGTCAATTCGTTACGTGGCACCATAATATCTTCGACGGTGACATTCTCGAGATCCAGTATACTGATTAGCATACGTTGGTGGCGTCGGGGGATAAGCGCACCTGCTTCATTCACTACGGTTCTTAATTCTTCAGAGCTTAGGTGTAAATTATCCGCTTCTGTCGCTGAGACATTAATCAGGCCTAAAACTTTATGTGCGAGATAATTGACTGATATCACGAAAGGGTACATTACTTTCAGTAACGGACCGTAAACATACGCGGCTGGAAAGGCAATTCGTTCTGGCCTTAGGGCGGCGAGGGTTTTAGGTGCGACTTCTGCAAAGATAAGAAAAACGATAGTCAGTAACACTACTGCAGCACCGGTAACAGTGGTTTCGTTAAGCCCGTACATTTTGGCAAGTTTAATTGCAATTAATGTGGCAATTGCTGAAGCGGCAAAGTTGACAAGATTGTTTCCAAGCAGAATCAATCCAATAAGCTTGTCAGGCATATCAAGCAAACGCGATGCTCGAACGGCGCCAGGGTGTTTAATTTTTACAAGGTGCCGTAACCGATAGCGGTTTAAGGTCATTAAGCCGGTTTCAGAGCTGGAAAAAAAAGCGGATAATATTATGAGCACGAATAGTGTGCCTAATAGCACTCCAAGATCAATGTCCAATCAACGTATTCCTCGCGACACCAGAAATTGCGGTCTGCAGGCAGTACTCTGTTAACTCCGATGGCTTAATGATATTCATAAGAACATAATAACTGATTTTTTGGTTAATTTGCTGATATTTAGCGGTGCAAAATTAATTCCAGAACTGTCTTTGTGCCCACAAACGCTAACATTAGTAGGATAAATCCACTCAAAGCCCATCTAATGGCGATGCGTCCACGCCATCCAAATTTAAATCGGCCCCATAATAATATGGCAAAAAAGCTCCAGGCGAGTAATGACAGCACTGTTTTATGGAGTTTCCCGGAAGAAAACAAGTGTTCCATAAAAAGTAAGCCGACCAGTAGACCTATGGTGAGTAAAATAAAACCTATGCCGATGATTTGGAAGAGTAATTTCTCCATGATGGCGAGCGGAGGTAATGAACCAATAAAGCCTCCTGGCTGGTGTTGACGCAAATGTCTATCTTGGATCGCCAGTATAATGGATTGCACCATCGCTACGGTAAGGACGCTATAGGCCGCAATTGAGGTGAATATGTGTACCTGGAGCTGCCACGAACCGCCTGCAACCACCACATGATCAGCAATCAGATAGCGGTCCATTAGCAAGGTGGCTATTGCCAGCGGAAACAAGAATATTCCAAGGCACTCAACTGGTTTGCGAATTGAGGTCAAAATAATCAACCCTACAATCATCCAGCTCACAAGCGACATTGCTTTAAATATCCCTAAATTGATTCCAGACGAAGAAATGATGCTTTGGTATAAGACGATGCCATGGAGTGCGAATGCAAGCAGGCCTGGTAATAGCAGGCGAAAGCGATTCTGAGAGAGTGAGGGGCGTGGCTTACACCGAATTACTGGCCATAACAATAAAATTGTTGCCCCTGTGTATAAAAATATCGCTGTAAAGACTAAAAAGTTACTCATCCTCTTCCTAATTGTTGGCTTATGTCTATATTGAACTCAGTAGAGTTTGTAAATTAAATCGTCTGAAATAATGATTTTGCGACTAATTCAGACAATTACTGTGGGGCTAATTAGAGTTTAGTGCAATTTGATTTAGGTAAAAAGCTAAACATTATCTGTCATTGGCCGATTTTGAATATAATAACGGGATTACGTCAATGTGATCTGTTAATTATTGCTTAATTTAAGAATGAGTCGACAATGTTGACCCATTTACGTAGCAAAATCGAGTGATTTTTACTAAGCTGAAACTTGGATGTTATAGTTTAAGATCATTAACTTAGGATTGAGTTAACTTAATAAAGAGACAGATGGATAGTATCGGATGAAAGTACAAATTCTGGGATGTAGTGGGGGCATTAGCGAGGGGTTAAAAACTACTTCATTGTTAGTGGATAATACTGTGCTTATTGATGCTGGAACAGGTATAGGTGATTTATCGCTTGAAACCCTGCGCAATATTCGTACTGTATTTCTTACACATTCTCATTTGGATCATGTCTGTGGTTTACCATTATTAATAGATACAATATTCGATCAATTAGTGGATGACCCTTTAACGGTTTATGCTCGGGCTGAAACCATTGACGCATTAAAAAAGCATATTTTTAATAATGTTATTTGGCCTGATTTTACCACGATTCCTGGTGCAGGCAAGGCAGTGCTTAAATTTCAGCCTGTGGACCTTAACAATAAAGTAGAAATTAAGGGTGTGACTTTTGAGTTGTTGCAGGTTAATCATGTCGTGCCAGCCTGTGGCTATAGGGTGACAAACGGTAGTGGTTCATTTGCTTTTAGTGGTGATACTACCAGCAATGATACCTTCTGGAATGCACTCAACAATGGACCTGCACCAGGGATGTTGATCGTGGAAGCCGCTTTCCCGAATAGTGATATTGCCTTATGTAAGCTTGCGTATCATTACTGCCCGAGCTTATTAGCGACCGATATTAAAAAATTAAAGCACAAAACTGATATCTACCTGACTCATTTGAAGCCAGGGTCAGAAAAAGAAATCATTGCTGAGTGTAAAAAAGCGATGAAAGGAAGAGAATTTCGTCAATTGGAAGGCGGCGAGATATTTGACCTCTAAAACGAATTGTATTGACTAATCCTCTCAATATCCCTCTATTTTGTTATGTTCCTGATTTAGTTATTCGTAATTTGCGTTATACTGGCCCTACATCAGGTTTCAGGAAACTAATATTGTTCATTGCTTTATCTATGTGTCACTAATTCAGGAAAACTAATATGTTCAACAATCTCTCCGAGCGTTTCGGCAATATTGTTAAAAAACTGAGCGGACAAGCACGGCTTACCGAAGATAATATCAAAGAAACCATGCGCGAAGTTCGTATGGCATTGCTAGAAGCTGATGTAGCACTGCCAGTGGTAAAAGATTTTATCGAGCATGTTAAAACACGCGCCTTAGGGATAGAAGTCATCAAGAGCGTCAGTCCAGGGCAGGCCTTGGTCAAGGTGGTGAATGACGAGCTGATTCACCTTATGGGTGACACTGCCACAGGATTGGATCTCAATGTTCAGCCGCCTGCAGTAATATTGATGGCGGGCTTACAGGGTGCGGGTAAAACGACTACCGTCGGTAAATTGGCCGCTTATTTAAAAGAACAGAAAAAGACTTCATTGGTCGTGAGTTGTGATGTATATCGACCAGCAGCAATAGAACAGTTAAAAACGTTGGCCAAGCAGGTTGGCGTTGAGTTCTTTCCCAGTGAGGTCAATCAGGATCCTGTCAAGATCGCAAAAAATGCTATTGCTCATGCTAAAAAATCACACCTTGATGTGGTGATAGTGGATACGGCAGGTCGTTTGCATATTGACGAAGAGATGATGCAGGAAATTCAGCGTATTCATTCGGCCACCACGCCTGCTGAAACATTGTTTGTAGTGGACAGTATGACAGGGCAGGATGCTGCCAATACGGCTAAAGCATTTAATGATAGTTTGCCGTTAACGGGGGTCGTTCTCACCAAAACAGATGGTGATGCGCGTGGCGGTGCGGCATTGTCGGTACGTCAAATTACGGGTAAGCCCATTAAATTTTTGGGTATTGGTGAGAAGCTGGATGCTCTGGAGTTATTTCATCCTGATCGAGTGGCATCGCGAATCTTGGGGATGGGCGATGTGCTTACCTTGGTTGAAGAAGCGCAGAAAAATATTGATCAAGATAAGGCAAAGAAACTTGCCAGGAAACTTAAAAAAGGAAAGTCATTTGATCTCGAAGATTTTCGTGAACAAATGGAACAAATGACGAAAATGGGCAGCGTCTCAAGCTTGATTGATAAAATTCCCGGTATGTCTGGAATGTCGCAAGCAGCTAAGTCACAAATTGATGACTCGCAAATTAATCGTACGATCGCCATTATTAATTCCATGACATTTAAAGAGCGCCGATTTCCAGCGCTAATTAAGGGGTCGCGGAAAAAACGAATCGCCGCAGGCAGTGGTACACAGGTACAAGATGTTAATCGCCTGATGAAGCAGTTTATGCAGATGCAAAAAATGATGAAAAAAGTTTCCAAGGGTGGCATGAAAGGGATGATGCGTGCCATGCAAGGGAAGTTGCCTGGCGGCGGTCAAGGTGGACCTGGTCCAGGTGGTATGCCGTTCTAATCAGAGATATTTAAGACCTAATGTTACAATTTTATGTCAAGTTTGCAGCTATTCTACATCCTTTTCGAAAATTAATTACAATCACTGGCTTTGTGGCATTGCTCCTGACAATTGTTCTTCTAATAGTCTTGAGTGAAGTCAGGTCGGCTGTCATTTTTTTATGCCTGTCGGTCTCGCTATTGAGTCTTATGCTGTATTTAGTCAGTGAATATTTTTTAGACTTCCCAACTTCAATAGGCGACACCAAAGGTATTATTAAACGGTTACGCCTACGAATCAGATTGGCCGTCGCTTGGGTGTTTTCAGTGGTGATGACGTTGGTAATTTTTAAGATTATTTTGTTGTCATTACAAGTGGTCAAGCTGGAGTAAGTTTGTATAAAGATAGATAATGTAATAGGAAGAGTAGTGGCTTGGAAAAGTCATAGCCTATTGTTGCTTTAGACATAACATTTATTGTAAGAGAGAAAATATGGAATGGAATGCAAGTCCTGAAATTTTTAGCATAGGCAGTTTTACCTTACGTTGGTACGGATTATTTTTTGCGTCAGGCTTAATGATTGGCTATTTTATAATGGGTTGGATACGAGAGCGAGAAATGGAGGCTTCGCCTTTTGCCAAGTCGCTAGACTTAGATACCTTATTAATAGTGCTGGTACTAGGGACCGTGATTGGAGCGCGTTTATTTCACGTTTTCTTCTATCAGTGGGAAGATTATAAAAATAATTTGATTGAAATCCTGTATGTATGGAAAGGAGGTTTGGCCAGTCATGGAGGCACGCTAGGGATTTTACTCGCCTTATGGATATACACAAAAAGGACAGGAGTCAGTATCTTATGGTTACTTGATCGCCTTGCGATTCCTATAATGTTAGCAGCGGCACTTATTCGTGTAGGTAATTTTATTAACTCGGAAATTATCGGCACTGTTACTGATATGCCATGGGGCATTATTTTTAAAGCGACTTCCTCTGATTTGCCTCGCCATCCAGTACAGTTGTATGAGTCTCTTGCTTATTTAAGTTTATTTATCGGCTTGTTGTTAGTTTATATCAAAACACAACTTAGCATTCGGCGTGGTACCTTGTTTGGGATTATGTTGCTGGGTACCTTTGGTGCCAGATTTGTCATTGAGTACTTCAAGATGAGATTGGTGCTGCCATCAGAAAATGAAACGGCTTCAATTTTCAGTGTCGGTCAATGGGCATCAATTCCATTTGTGATTGCTGGAGTCTTATTAATAGTATTCGCAAAATCAGTCAATCAAAAAGAGAATGTGGCCGACTAAGGTGAATGATAAAAAGGATTTGTTATATTCTGCATCGATGGATTCAATTCCAGAGTTTATTTTCGATAAAAACGTGGTCGAAGTTTTTGATGATATGATTCAGCGGTCTGTGCCAGGATATCGAATGTTGATATCGATGGTGGCTATTGTTGCGCAACGGTATTGTCAGCCCTCAACTAAAATATATGATTTAGGCTGTTCGACAGGCGCAAGTGTGTTAGCTATTGCAGGTGCACTAAAGGGTGTTGATTCAAATTGTAGTATTGTTGCTGTCGACAATTCCGAAGCTATGTTAGCGCAAGCGGCAAAAAATTTACAAAATTCTGGTCTCGATATAAAAGTTTCTTGGGAAAAAAGAGATATATGTGATGCACCAATAAGCGATGCTTCTCTAGTGATTATGAACTATACGCTTCAATTTATTCCCTTGGCTAAAAGAGATACGTTAATTGCAAAGATTGCTAAAGGTATGATCGTATCGGGTGCACTGCTGTTATCTGAAAAAATATGCTTTGATTCTGATATTATAGATTCTGAGATGAATGAGCTTTATCATTCTTTTAAAGGCGCTAATGGGTATTCAGATCTTGAAATTTCACAAAAGCGCACGGCACTGGAAAATGTCTTGGTCCAGGAATCGATTGCGACACATCTGCAGCGCTTACAATCGTATTTCCCAACGGTCTTGCCCTTGTTTCAAAGTTTTAACTTTGTGTCATTTTTGGCAATTAAATGATTGATTATCGAACCTTGTTGCAAGACTTTTCTCAAATAGATTCTTTTTCTCCTAACGAACTCCCTGACTTGCTAAAGAAATATATGGACGTCAGTCGCCATGGCAGTCTGCAAGCCTGGTTTGATTTACTGGAAAAGCTGCCTAATATTACGGCCTCTACTAACTCGCTTACTGAATCGATTGTTTCCGTGGGACAGAAAAAAGATATAACGCTGGAACAGAAAGAGCTATTATTGACTTTATTGCAGGACATGATGCCATGGAGAAAAGGTCCTTTCAGTTTGTTTGGTATCACAGTTGATACTGAATGGCGTTCGGACTGGAAGTGGGATAGGCTGTCCTCAGGCATTCAATCATTGAAAAACAGGCTTGTTTTAGATGTGGGTTGTGGCAGTGGTTATCATTGTTTTAGAATGCAGGCTGCTGGGGCTAAATTGGTTGTGGGCCTTGAGCCGCTATGGCGTTACAACATCCAATTTCATATCATTAAAAAATATTTATCACCTAAGGCAGTCCATTTGCTTCCTTTTACACTCGAAGAGACACCATCGCTATTTGCATTTGATACTGTCTTTAGTATGGGGGTTTTATATCATCGTAAATCGCCATTTGAACATCTTGCACTGCTTAAGCAGCGTTTGCGGGTTGGCGGGGAACTAGTGTTGGAAACGCTAGTCGTTAACGGCGGTGAGGACACTGTCTTAGTGCCGCGTGATCGTTATGCTCGCATGCGTAATGTATGGTTTCTACCCAGTGTTAAGGCGCTGGAAAAATGGTTAATGCGAGCTGGGTTTGATCAAATCAGGATACTTGATGTCAACACAACCACGGTTCAAGAGCAACATTCTACGGCATGGACTAAGGGTGAGTCTTTAGCTGAATGTCTTGATGCTCAAGACCCTACCAAGACAGTGGAAGGGTATCAGGCCCCAATGAGAGCCATAATGACCGCACGTCGGACTAAATAGCGTTAGATTGTTGAAGAGGTCAATTTGTTTTGATGTTCTATAATTGACGAAGGGACTTAATATTATCGGCAGCGGTTGTCACTAGGTATATGTGAAATTCAATTGTATTCGTAGGATTCTATTTGGGAGAGTATTTTAATGGAGCAGCATTATCCGGAAGTTGCCACACGATTGTTGCTGGCCATTCTGGCAGGTGGGATTATAGGTGTAGAACGTGCGCATCATGGACGCCCGGCAGGATTAAGAACTCATACACTGGTTTGTATGTCGTCTTGTTTGCTGATGTTATTGTCAGCGTTTCAATGGGGCTTTATTGATCCAAAGTATATGGACACCATAAGGGTTGACCCTACTCGTATGGGGCAGGGAATAATGACTGGCATCGGCTTCCTGGGGGCTGGCGTTATCATGAAAGAAAAATTTACTATTCGTGGTTTAACAACAGCGGGCTCGATATGGGTTACGGCTTCGATTGGTATTATTATCGGCATGGGTTTTTATTTTGCGGCATTATTTGCAACTGTCGCCACCGTAATAGTATTGAGTATGTTTCGTTGGGTGGAGAAAATATTGCCTTCACTGTATTACGCCAAGGTAATGTTGAGTTTTAAAAGCAGCGAAATTCTTGATAAAGATACTGTCATGAATATGATTAGTGACTGCGACCTTTACAGCTTCACCCCTAGTTATATGCTTGACGATGAGGGGCGTTTTTTTCGTTATGAAATGACAGTTCGTACGAAGGATATCGATAATTTTCATAAATTATCAGAATCTTTACGTTTGATGGAAGAGGTGAAAGAGTATAGTGTTATCCCGACAGGGGATTAGTCACTAATAGCCATGATCTGTCATCTCGTCATTATGGTTTGACAGGCACCTCAAAAGTTAGAGTATAAATTCCTATTTGGCAGCAGTTTTTGCTTCACGGCTCAGGCTGCTATCCTGATCAAGCTGTGAATCCAGGTTGCTTGACTCAGAGAAATCAGTCATTTCGTCTGACAAATCGATATCAGTTGCATCATTGAGTAAATCAGCGATATCTGCGTCTAATTCAGAGTCGATTGTTAACATGGAATCTTGGTCTTCTGCTCCGTTTTCGACCATGAAGGAAGTGATCTCTTCTTCTGAAGCAACTTCAATGTTAGTGTCCTTTTCTGATGTAGGATTTTGTGATACTTCCATTTGCATCTCGATATCTCCATCTATATTTAATTCAACCACAGCGTCCTTATTGTTTGATTTGTCCTTTTCTGTTTGCTCACCCATGGTTTCAAAAGTAATTTCAGACGGCACTTCAGGAGGAATATTGTCGGGTGCTGATTCAAGATTTTCTTCAGTCTTTAAGTCTTCTTCAATGACGGTGGTTTTAATGGTATCAACTGCCTCTGTCGGTTGGCCGGCTGCCGATTTTTCGTGTGCCTCGATATCATCCTGATTTATCGGTACGCGTTTTCCTTCAGCGTCCTCTTCTGCTTTAATGATCGTATGAGTTGCATGTTGTTTAGCGTTATCTACTGATTCTGTAAGCTTACTTAGCTGTTCGTCGCCTTCGTCAGTTGCTGCTCTTGCGGCATACATATTTGCGTATTCCGACAAGGTACTCTCCATCGTCGTTAGTGTCGTTTTTAATTCCTGGCTTAGTTTGTCGATATCAAACTGCAGGTCCTTATTACAGGATTCTAGGTGTTCAATTTTTTCGTTAAATTGGCCATCTAGCGCACGAACTAATATATGGTACTGCTCCTGTAACTCATTTATTTTTGTTTGAGTGATGATAATTGCTTTACAGTCACCAGTAGCAACCCCTTTTAGAGCGGTGCTGTAAACCGAATACTCTACCCTTAATATTGTATCCAGAGTTTCCTGAAGTTTCTCCTCTTCTACATTATAGGTGTTTTTAAGAGTCTCAGTCAGTGATTCGGTATGAGATGTATTTCCTTTTATGGTTTTGAAAACATTTCGAGCTTCGTCAGGATTAACGGAGGCTCCAGTACCTTTGCGTCGTTTTAGCATCATAAATATCGCGATTGCTTCGACTACTGCAACTTCCGCGAGAATAATTAGTAATATTGTGATGACATTATTCATCAGGTGAGTCTCCGTTCGTATTAAGTTCGATGCCTTTCTTTTTACGCCTTAGCATAATTCCGCCACCAATTAATAATATATTTCCTACTAATACACTTGGTACCACGACGCTCCAGCTTACAGTGCTAATCATTCGTTCGGCTTTCTTTTTATGCTTTTTATTTTTATGTTTCTTCTTCTTACGTTTTTTCTTTTCTTTTGGTTTCTGATGCTCATCTTTATGAGTAGAATCCTCAGTATGTTTATGATGTGGTGTTGGCGTAGCTTTCAAGGGTGCATGAACTTTCGGTGCTTGTTTGATGCCAGGTTTTTTGAAGCCAGGCAGTAATTGAGCTAATTGAGTACTATAATTTTTGTTGTTTGTCCGCATGCCGACTATCTTTATTTGTACCTCTTGCCCGTTGAATTTTCCGTTTGCTTTTAGTTGATAAGAGCCATCCAGTTCTTTCTTTAAAATTGTTGTGCTGCCATCAGGATAAATTACGCTAAGCTGTGCGCTATCAGGTATAAAGAGGCCTGGATTTAACCTTGCAGTAATAAGTGAGGTTTTTTCTTGTTCAAGCTTAGTAGCGTTGATTGTAAAAGCATTTTTATATATACGTACATTTTGTTGTGAGACTCGTTCAAATGTTGCTGATTTTGCCGTGAGTGTGATTGAATAAGTTTGGTTGGCTTGATGAAATGAATTAATCCTTAAGCTGTAATGTCCATCGCCTGCCTGAGCGTCTGATCCTTGACCGTCATCATGGAGGTACATCCTATCTGAGAACTCTGGTTTGCCTTCAGCGTAAAACTTCACCAGGCGCATGAACCGTTTTTTACGAATCGGTTTGTTTTTCTGACTGAGATGAGCATTAAGTGTCAATTGTTCACCTTTTATTAATGCCTGCGGTAATCTAGTGTGGTTCAATTTTAAATTAGTCACAATCATGACCCTGTTGTCCGGGTCAAGTTTTGAAACGATTCCCCATTGTCCTGCTTCAGGTTTATTGACTGTTACCAGCTCAAAGTTATCTTCATGCATCCATTTTATTGAGGGTGGATGAGATTTCGCAGTCCACCGTTTCCCGGATGGTGTAAGTAAGGCTCCAGGTTTACTGTTCGACTGGCGAAATACTAGTACAGTCATATCTTGAACAGACTTGTCTATTTTAAAGCGATTGGCTGTGATTGGTACTTTATCGGTTTTAGTAGAGTTTTCAAATAATTTGAGGAAAATTCGATGCAAACTGTTGGTGTTATTGATTCGATTATACCAACCATTAGTTTGAGCAGAGAGGCTGCGTAGTAAACTGTGATCGGCGTTGTCAGACAGCGCAATAGTATGGACTTTGACACCTGCTTTTTTTAGTGCAGGGATTAGTAGTTTATAAATTCGGTACCGGGATTTATTATTCTTTTCTGCAGATTTGGAAATATCGATCATTCCATCAGTCAGTATAATTAAGTGCCTATTGTAGTGTTTACTTTTATTATTCCACCCAAGACTCACTGTCCTGAGCGCTGCTTCTATATTGGTATATCGTCCGCGTGAGTGTATCCTGGTCGAACGTTTTAGAGCAATGCGTTTCCATTTCTTGGTGACTTTAGATAAGGCAACAAGTCGCTTGGTCTTGCCTGAAAAAATCCAGATTCCCGCTTTTATTTTGTAAGGTAATAATCCAGATATAAGACGGATAGCAGGTATCCTCAAATTATGAGGATCATTTTTTTTCATGCTACCAGAAACGTCGATCAAGATTCGGAGATCAGTTGTTTTGTGAACAGGCGCAGACATTCCCTGACCGGAAATCAGTATCAACAGCAAAATCACGACGATTCTACCTATTTTCACTTTAGTTGCCATCTCAATTCCTGAAAGTTGAATAGCTTGCCTTTAGGGTTACATTCAAGTTATCGGAGATAAGCACTAAAACATTAGAAAAGAAGGCCATGAGAAAAACCTGATTAAAAGTCAGTGTTGCTCGACGCGAGGTAATCTTCCTGGAATATTCAGCTTTATTGGTACATAAAGGCTAAGTGTTAATTATTACTTAATAATATTTTGATTTAGATAAATCATTCCATAATTTATTTAGTGTTGTTTAGTAGCGCAGTGGTCAAATACTGCCTATAATTATTTTATGCATCTCAAGATTAAAGCGAGGCTCCTTACAGTCATTAGTTTCGTGTATTGGATGTTCACTATAAATAACAGGCAACGGACGCAGGTGAGGTTAATAAAATGAATAATGGCACAGTAAAGTGGTTCAATGAAGCAAAGGGGTTTGGCTTTATTCAGCCACAAGATGGTGGAGAAGATGTATTTGTACATCATTCTGCCATTCAGGGTGATGGTTTTAAGACACTGGCTGAAGGCCAGAAAGTAACATTTGATATGGAGAATGGTCCTAAGGGAAAGCTGGCAACAAACGTAGCGTCAAATTAACGTAAAATCCTTTAGACCCAGGCAAATAACCTCTTTATGAAGAGGGGTTATTTGTTTCCGTGGGTCTCGTTCGAGACTTACTTCGCAATATTTATATAATGTCCTGAAATTTTTGTGATATCTGCCGCTAAAGCTATACAGGTATTTTAATAGCTAATACAGCTGTGTCGTGAATCACAGGGAGATTACCATATTATGTTCAAAGATCGAATTGTTCGCCAAACTGAAGCACCTGTCCTATCGAATATGACCAGTCCGGTTTTCTTTACTCTGCAAGAGTTGCTGTCGATCAGAGGTGGCGCCAGAGTATTAAACCTTAGCTCATTTAACGAAGATAGGCGCTCAATGTTTGCCGGTCTCGGATGTGATATTGACAGTTGTGATTTATTTACGCTATTAAAAGATGAAGCGCCGCAAAAAAATGAATCAGAAGATGCATTTATTAATCGTTTACGTCGTATCTGTCGCCAAATTATTCCCGCTCCACAAGAAAAAGGTTACGATATAGTGCTGTGCTGGGACGGATTCAATTATTTATCGCCTTTTGTCTTTTCATTTCTATCACGCTACCTCGTTAATTTTGTAAATCCTAATACTATGTTGCACATGTATTTCCACCTTCATTCGAGGATGCCTTCGTTTCCGGGTCAATTTGAGTCAGCATCAGATATGATTCGTGTGACCTATCCAAATAATGGTGAAATAGAAAGTCCTGCCTACACACAAGCCGATATCAACAAATTTATGCCCCGATATAATGTTGTGCGTTCTATGTTACTGCAGTCTGGCTTACAAGAATATTTGATGAAGGTCGGTCCACTCTAGTTATCCCACAAAACAGGTGTATGGCTATTTGATTCCAGTTATCCGGTAAATCTGGTGCGTGGATATCTGAACCCGGTTATCCAGAAAATTAAGTGTATGGCTATTCGATCGATTAGTTTATAACATGGGCTAATAACATATTATAATTATTATTAATATAATGTAGTGCTAATATAGATCGTTAATCATTACCTTAAGTGTTTGTACTGGAGTGAATATGAGTACTGGAATGATCATCTGGGCCGGCTGGGCTGGAGGGATTGCTATTGGATTATATTCGCTAATTCAACTATGGATTAGCAATAAGCAGTTAGGATGCTCTTTAGCTTATGGCAACTTTTGTGGCATGGGTTCCCGTCTTAGTTATTTTCATATAGGTGAATTTAAACAACTCAACAATTGGCGAGTATGGTTTATTGTGGGCGTTCCTTTAGGAGGATTTTTAGCTTATATCACTTCGCCAGGTGCTTCATTTGAATGGAAAATGAGTATGGGCGTTGAGTACGATAAAATTTTGCCTCAAGCTGATTGGCTAAAAGCAGTAGTGGTTACCTTAGGTGGGATGTTAATGGGTTTGGGCGCACGTTTGGCAGGTGGCTGCACTAGTGGACATGTTATTGCAGGCTGTTCTTTACTCAATATTCCAAGCATGGTGGCGGCTATTTCATTTTTTATAGGCGGCCTGGTGTCTGTGCAGTTTCTATTTTGGATGTTGGGGTAACAATATGAAGTATGCATTTATTTTATTAGGAATAGTGTTTGGGTTTTTATTAAGTAGAGCAGGAGCGACAAGTTATGAATCTTACTCCGGGCTTTTCCTGCTAGTCAATTTTCAATTGTTGTGGGTGATTATGGCCGCTGTGTTAACAGGGATAATTGGAATTGCAGTACTTAAATATTATAAAGTTCGATCGTTGTTAAGTCACATGCCCCTGGATGTTAAGCCCCGTCCCTGGGTAAAGGGTATGACGGTGGGCGCACTAATGTTTGGAGTAGGTTGGGGCGTATCGGGCGCTTGCCCTGGAACGGCGCCAGCGATGCTTGGCCAAGGTAAACTTCCAGCATTGTTTACTATATTAGGGATAGGGCTTGGCACTTGGGTTTACGGCTATTTTCGTAGTAAAAAATAGTGTTGATATCACTATCGATAGTTTATGAGGGACTTGGATAATGGCGTTAATGAGAGGCAGGGTCCGGCCCTGATCTTGTCGACTCATTTGATATTTAATTTTCGGCTCGTGAACACACGATTATTTTTTATAAGGCAAGTAGGTGTTTTGTTAACTGTTGATCTTGTGAGGTAAAAGGTGCGTGATCAGCATCAAGTTCGAAAACTTTATCGCAGGGCAATGCATCTGGCGTGCTGAAATGTTTATCTATTAATATGAGGTATACAAAGACATCAGGCAACAAGCTAAAATGCTGATTCACTTGCATGAGTGTTAAATGATTTTATTTGTTTATGACGAACTCTAGTACCGAATCTTTAATGCAGAGAGAGCCATTACCGTTTAAAAATTCTTGCAGGTAACAGCCTGCATTCTCAAGTCGCCAGCCTTTAAGTAGTGGGTTGTCATTTTCGTTATCCCCATGGTGACGAACCAGATGATCGATGTCCTTACGGGAGCCTAAAGTATCCGTGCCGATATTATTTTTTGCGGCGGCCCACTTCATTATTGCCATTAAGGTATCTGAGATGGATTCCTGTTGTTTAGTGAGTTTTTGAAAGTCAGGTAAACTAGGCCATTTATCTTGTGGTTTATTTATGCCGTTTTTTATGGATTGTAGCAAATCGTTAAGCGATGATGTGCCAATATTTTTTGGAAAGTAACGGATAGCAGTGCACTTGTCGATCGTCGTTGGCTTTAGACGCGTTAAATCCAGTAATACTTCATCTTTTAGAATGAACTTGCGGGGTCTGTCTTTACTAATAGCGAGTTGTTCTCGCCAGCGGACCATTTCATCAAGAATGGCAAGTTGTGGACC
>VAOX01002402.1_pt1 | contig 34780 bp, 33 predicted proteins | sample 3393891 | NCBI WGS metagenome assembly VAOX01 (sample SAMN08290429, study PRJNA428436) | hydrothermal vent metagenome | isolation source: Deep-sea hydrothermal vent chimney | place: Indian Ocean: Southwest Indian Ridge | depth 2822 m m
GCTAATGGACCAGAAAGATAACCTTCTTTGAACACTTCCACATCCATGATGGCTTTGTCAGTTTCTACTGTTGCAACAATGTCACCACGTTCAACTTTGTCGCCGAGTTGTTTTTCCCAACTAACAACGACACCCTCTTCCATGGTGTCAGACAATTTTGGCATTTTTATAGTATAAGCTTCAGGCATAAGATAGTTTCTAGATTTTAGTTATAGGGTTTTAAACATACCCAGTATTTACAAGTAAGTTCGGATTGAGTGTTGTTATTACAATAAGCCACTAATAATGTCGATGTATACTCGATATTTATATTATTAGTGACTTACGTTATAAATATTTCTTTTTTAAAACTTTTTAGATTTTTCCTAGTGCTTTTAAAGCACCTTGATAAACATCATCTGCATCAGGAATAGCCGCTTTTTCTAAAGTCTGGTTATAAGGCACAGGAACATCAGCAGCATAAACACGAACGGGCTGTGAATCTAAAGCATAAAAACAATCTTCAGTAATTATGGCCATAATTTCGGAACCCACACCAACCGCAGCTTCATCTTCTTCGGCAATTAAAACACGATGCGTTTTTTCAACTGAACGACGAATTGAATCGCGATCAATTGGCTTTAAAGCACGTAAGTCTAGTACTTCGGCATTGATGCCATCGGCTTCTAATTTCTTAGCCGCTTCTAAACACAAGTGCACACTGTAGTTATATCCGATTAAAGTAATATCGGTCCCTTCTCTAACAATTTCAGCGCCTTCTAAAGGTCGGAAAAATTCTTCATCCGGAATTTCTTCCTTCATGTTATACATGCGTTCATGTTCAATAATGATAACAGGATCATTACATCGAACCGCTGATTTCAACATACCATACGCATCTAATGGACCACGTGGTGTTACCACACGTAAACCAGAAGTACTCATGAACATACGCGCTAGTCGCGCAGAATGTTGTGCAGCTAACTGATGCGCTGTGCCACCGGGTGTACGCATCACAATAGGACACGATGCTCGGCCACCCGACATGTAGCGAATTTTAGCGGCGGCATTAATTAAGGTATCTAATGCTAATAATGCAAAGTTAATCGACATGATTTCGATGATTGGACGCATGCCAACCATTGAAGCACCAATACCAATACCGGTATAAGAGTTTTCTGAGATTGGACAATCTATAACACGTTTTTCGCCGTATTTTTCATACAAGCCCATGGTTGCTTTATAGGTACCACCAACGACACCAATATCTTCACCCATAGCAATGACCATTTTATCATTTGCCATTTCTTCATCGTGGGCGCGTTGAATCGCTTCCCAATATGCAAGTTCTGCCATTTCGTTACCGCCTTAAGATTTTAGTGGCCCAATCCAGCGTGGATCTGGATCGTCATCGAGTACGTATTTATTGAGGTCTTCAACTTTTGGTTCAGGACTCTCTTCTGAGAATTTAATGATGTCATTTTCAAGTTCATCATCAATTTCTTTTTCCATTGTTTTAATATCTTCTTGCTTGATTACACCCGCTTCAATCAGGCGCTTAGAGTAGATACTGAGAGGATCACGTTCTTCCCACACAGCCTCTTCATCTTTAGTTCGATAGCCTTTGGCATCGGACATTGAATGACCACGGAAACGATACGTCATAAACTCAATGAAATAAGGACCTTTACCGCTACGAACATGCTCAATCGCAGGTTTAGCCGCTTCCATTACAATGTCAACATCCATGCCGTCATGTTGACTCGATGGAATATTATAAGCTTCAACACGTTTGTATTGATCGCGCACTGCTGTTGAACGATCAATTGAAGTACCAATCGCGTAAAGGTTATTTTCACAGACAAATAAAACGGGTAAATTCCAAATCTTGGCCATATTCATGGTTTCATGAAATGTCCCCTGATTATTAGCACCATCACCTAAGAAACAAATCGCAATTTGATCCGTACCTTTGTGCATAGCACCTAATGCTAAACCAGCAGCCAGCGGAAATGGTTGACCTACTAAGGCATAACCACCCATAAAGTTCTGAGTCGGATCAAAAATGTGCATTGAACCACCCCGTCCTTTAGACGAACCAGTTTCTTTGCCGTATAACTCGGCCATCACTTCTCGTGGTGGCGCTCCTGTTTTAATCGCGTGAATATGATCGCGGTAACCTGTAATGACATAATCATTACTCAAACCATTACCAACGTTGGCATTTTCTAAAACACCAAAGGCAACGGCTTCCTGACCTGAATACAGGTGAAGAAATCCACCAACTTTGCGTTCCATATAGGCCTCGAAAGTTCGATCCTCGAAGCGGCGTGCAAATATCATCTCACGCAACAGACGTTTTTTATCTGCGGAATTCATGGGACTCCTTAATATGTGGTTATTTTTTGTACGATAATGCGCAATATTTAATTGTTAATCACTATCCTACATTGTGATTCTACGAAGCCGCGTATCATCGGCTTTTTACCGACTTAGGTCAAGCGACGGATAGTAATTTTTACGCTTAAAATTTAATTTTTTATAACTAAAACAATTAGTTACCCATTTAAATAGCCTTATATTTCTTTTTTATAATCATACCTTATAATAGGCAGTAAGTCGCAAAACACTGTTTCATTATATTTTCAGAATAATTTGCAGTTTGCCTAGTTTATTTTAACATTTACCAGAATCAACCTTATGCTTATTCAATATATGACGATAACACTACTATTCCTAATAATTTATGCAAATTAAGACTCCAAGTATATGGTAGCAACCACAGAACAGCACACGGCTGAAGACTGGCTTACAGCCATTAGTAAAACAGTTCAGCTCAGAAATATTCACGCACACATGGGCTTGGTGTCCAAAAGTGTGCGGGTTTATGGTGTTCCTGGCGTTAATGCAATTACCTATATCGACTGGCGCAAACGTCGCCAAACTGAATTTGAAAAAGACTTGTTAAAAGAACTTTCGTACGATTTTGTTCGCATGAAAAAAATCACCTCAAAACGATTACACTTCATCGCAGTTGAAACCATGACCGCACGTACAGGTTATTCATTTGAAATATTTAAAGAAATTATTATCGAAAAAGAATATGATGGAATCTGGCGCGTTGTTGAAGAAAATATAACTTCGGTCAATAATAAAATATAAGTACGCGTTCATTACAACCACCTCGTCTGCAATCCAACTGATGTCGATAGTAGATATGAAATGAGTAAACCCATGACAAAAAATAAAAATCAAACTCGTATTGAAAAAGACAGTATGGGTGAAGTACACGTACCTGTTGATGCGCTCTATGGTGCTCAAACACAGCGCGCTATTGAAAATTTTCCAATTAGTGGACTTCCCATTCCATCGGCACTCATTAGAGCATTGGGTTTAATTAAATATTCCGCCGCTGTCGCTAATGAAGCATTAGGATTGTTAGATACAAAAAAAAGCGCAGCAATACAATCAGCTGCTCAACACGTTATTGATGGCACTCACAATAATCAGTTTCCAATTGATATTTTTCAAACAGGCTCGGGCACTAGTAGTAATATGAATGCCAATGAAGTCATTGCATCAATAGCGAATAAAAATATAACAAACGATGACGATAAAATTCATCCTAACGATCATGTCAATATGGGGCAGAGTTCAAATGATGTGTTTCCGACAGCCATTCACATCAGTGCTTGTTTACAAGTAGAGTCGCATTTATTGCCTGCATTGCGGCACCTGTCTGAAACACTCACTAACAAAGCCGAGCAAACCAATAATATTGTAAAAAACGGACGCACCCATTTAATGGATGCCATGCCAATCACACTCGGTCAGGAAGTCGCAGCGTGGGCAACTCAAATACAACATAACCAATACCGCATTCAAGCAACCCTAACGCGGATTCGAGCCCTAGTACAAGGTGGCACAGCAGTTGGCACCGGAATAAATGCCCATCCAGAATTTGCACAAAAATTTGTTACTGCGCTTAACCAACATACTGGCTTCAGATTTACCAATATGGAAAATCTTTTTGTTGGTTTATCATCTCAAGACACTGCAGTTGAATTAAGTGGCCAACTTAAAACCTTGGCTGTGAGCATGATGAAAATAGCGAACGATTTGCGATGGATGAACAGTGGTCCACTGGCTGGCTTAGGTGAAATTGCGTTACCGGCATTACAGCCAGGAAGTTCAATAATGCCAGGCAAGGTGAACCCCGTTATTCCTGAAGCAGTTGCAATGGTGTGTGCACAAGTTATTGGTAACGATAGTGCAATTACCATCGGCGGTCAGTCGGGTAATTTTCAATTAAATGTAATGCTACCAATGATCGCTTATAACCTATTAAACAGCATTATATTAATTTCAAATGCGTCACGATTGCTGGCCGATAAATGCATTAAAGACTTCACGGTTAATAATGAGAATTTATCTCAGGCTTTAAACCGAAACCCGATCCTAGTAACAGCACTAAACTCGGTGATCGGCTATGAGAAAGGTGCTGCTATTGCCAAAAAAGCCTATGCTGAGAAACGAACTGTAATCGATGTTGCGTTAGAAATGACAGATTTGTCAGAGGATGAATTAATTAAATTATTGGATCCTGAGAAATTGACTAAGGGTGGGATTTGAAAAAGGACTTCTAATCTTACTTTGTAAGATTAGTTTTTAGCTTATCTTCGTCTATCGATGCTCCTAGATAGTCGCAAATATGACGTAAATCTTTTTCCGCATTATCAAGGCAACTGGTCGCTCCGGGTGATGGTGTCATATTAAATATAATGCCATCGCCAGGTATTATTTTAGCTTCGCCCATTAATAATTTACCTGCTGCTTTATCAATTAATTGTGGTCTTACACCACCATAGCCTTTAGCAAATTTTAAATCCCCTAACATTAAGGTCGGTATTATTTTTCGGGCATCTTTTAAAAATAACCGTGTACGTACTATAGGAACTTCAAATAACATATTGCGGATAATGTAATTTCGAATATCGCTGTCTTTAATTAAATCCCACATTACTGTTGCAACACCACGGTCGAACTTTAACACTTTAAAAAAATCGATTATTGTCGAAGGATTATAACGTTCTAACATCGGTAATAATAAAGCCGTCGGACCAAAACGCGTTTTACCATCAACTAAAATATCTGGATCACCGTGAATCGCCGCAAATGGCAGTTTATCATTTTGGACGGTATAAACTTTACCATTTAAAATTTTAGGGGTGAAATAAAAACTACCTGCTACGGGTAAACACGAAAAATTTAAACCATACCCCATCGCTTGTGCATATAACAAACTATGACCGCAGGTTGAAACCACAACAGATGATGCGGTTAATGTTTCTTTGCTGGTTTGAATTTCAAAAATGTCATTATGTTTTATAATTTTATGCATCTTGGTATCAAGAAATACATCCACCCGATTATCTTTATGAGCTTCGGCTTGTTCTATAAAAGAATGTGACAGTGCAGAAAAGTCGACTGCGCAATATTCGTTTTCTGAACCACAGGCAATAATTGGCTCGGGTCTATCGCCTTTAAAGCCATTGACCACTGATGGTTCAATACGTTTGATATCTTGTTTATCATAAAGGCGCATATTGGGGTAATGCGGACTAAAAATTTCAAAACGTTTTTTTAATAATGCAACTTCCTGTTCCCCAACACCAATAACCATTTTTGAAAATTTCGAAATAATATGGACATTTTTGTCGAGTAACTGGGTGTAGTTAAACAACATATTAGCTGCTCGTTGCACTTTAACCGCTTTATCAATAGTGTAATTGGTTTCAATATCACCACAGTGTAAGGTTTGGCTATTGTTACTGCTCAACGAACTAACCTGAGCTAACTTTGAATATTTTTCGACAATTGCTATTCGCTTAATATTAGAATAACGCGTTGCCATATAACACAGAGCTGTGCCACTGACGCCACCACCGATAATAATTAGATCATAATGATGTTCTGACATTATTATTTTTATTTATTCGAATGACTGTTCCTGATAACCAATTATTATTTAATTATCAGCCCTATAATTATTTATCTAACGCTATTTAAAAGCAAAACTGTATATAAAACAACAATATTGTTACTATTAACATAGCATATCAGACATTATCAGCAAACCACCAATAGCAATATTATGATAAAATTAATAATGCTAATTAACCAGAATTAAATTATCAAAAAGTCACACAAATATGGCCTCTGCATTTGCCCATGCTCTCGTTGCTTATACGGGAAGCAAACTTTACCCAACAACACACTATCCGTGGCGAATATTAATTTTTGCCGTTATCTGGTCAATTGCACCTGATTTTGACAGTATTGGTTTTTTTCTTGGTATTCCGTATGGCGATCTATATGGTCACCGGGGTCTTAGCCATTCTCTGTTGTTTGCTTTTATTTCCAGTTTATTATTAGTTAAATTATTTTTGCCTAGTACCAGCCCTTGGGAAAGTCGATTCAAAGTTAACATTTACTTAGTACTTTTTTTTACCACTATCATGGCATCACACGGCCTACTCGATGCCATGACGAACGGCGGCCTAGGCGTCGCATTTTTCGCACCATTTGATAACACCCGGTATTTTTTACCTTGGAGGCCGATTAGTGTCTCACCTATAGGGATAAAATCATTCTTCAGTGACTGGGGGATACGTGTCATTACGAGTGAAGCTATCTGGGTCGCCATACCTTGCAGTGTGGTCATTTTATCGAAGACTCTATTTAATGTGCTCTACAATAAACTAAGGCGTTTTAAGTAAATTTGGACTTACCATAAAAAAAGCCGAGTATCGAAATACTCGGCTTGTACTGGCGTGGGGGGATTTCATCGCTTTATAACACACAAATTCGCAAATAAAACTTAGTGATACTAACGACTACGCATATTTTTACAAAATGGTACTTATAAACTTAAACGTATCTCACAGAGTTTCTTTCTAGCCACAAATAACTATCAGAAACTATTTTACTACATATTGCATCGTGCTATTCGTATACCTGAGACTAACAGTAAAGTTCAACTGCTTAACATATAGTCACATCTTCTTGATGTATACTGAATTCGGTCAAGATAAAATAATCAATAATCTAATCAATATATTCATATCTTTTGAATATATTTACTAAGTTACTCTTGATATATCCGCTTGAAAAGCGAATAATTCTGAGTATCTCGTTCAAATAATTTGAACTACAATAAACATTAGAATTGCTCTAAATATATGCATTTAACATTAGAAGCATTAACCGTAATTGACGCAATCGATCGCAATGGCAGCTTTGCATCCGCAGCGGTCGAAATGCATAGAGTACCGTCCGCAATCACCTATACCATCCAAAAACTCGAGAGTGATCTGGATTTGGAGCTGTTTAACCGCGACGGACATCGTGCAGTGTTAACCGATTGTGGCAAAAAATTGTTGCAAGAAGGGCGTCATATCTTACGAGCCGCCTTAGAACTCGAACAGGACATGAAACGCGTCTCAACCGGCTGGGAAACTGAACTTAGAGTCGCCGTGGTTGATCTCATACCATTAACCCGTGTTTACCCATTAATCCATCAATTTCAACAGGTTAATTCAGGTACCGTGGTCAATCTGAGCCGCGAAGTATTTGGTGGTACCTGGGATGCATTAGCCTGGGATCGAGCCGATCTGGTTATCGGCGCTGTAGGAGATGCTCCAACCGGTACTAATTTTACTACCCGTTTAATTGGCAGCCTGGACTTAAAGTTTGTCGTTGCACCCCACCACCCTTTGGCAGCAATAAAGAAACCCTTGGAAATTGAAGACATATTAGCGCATCGTGCTATAGCCGCAGCAGACAGTTCACGCAAAATGACACCTCGAACATTAGCGCTATTGCGCGGCCAATCGGTAATGACCGTCCCGGATATGGACAGTAAAATAGAAGCTCAGCGCCAAGGACTCGGCGTTGGCTATATACCTACAAATTTAATTGAACATGATTTACAATCTGGTGCACTTATTGTAAAAGAAATTGAAAATGCACCTCCGGTAATTCAGCTTTATATCGCATGGCGAACTCAAAGCAATGGCAATGCCCTAAACTGGTTTAGAGAAAAATTAACTCCCAAAATGATGTTAGACTATCTACTCGGCGATGCGGACATACCACAGTCCATAATTTCAACCCCAACAAATAAAAAATAATATAACCGTGAAAGAATTAATAATTACTCAACCAGATGACTTCCACTTGCATGTACGTAATGATGAAATCCTGTCATTAGTGATACCTCATACCGCGCGGCAATTTTCTAGAGCCATCATCATGCCCAATTTAAAAACACCAATAAGCACAGTGCAACAGGCCCTAACATACCGCGATGAAATCATGGCAGTGGTTCCAGAGGGTGTTAATTTTGAACCATTGATGACCTTGTATTTAACGGAAGAACTAACGGTTGCCGAAGTAGAAAAGGCCGCGAATAATCCCCACATCCATGCCATTAAGTATTACCCTGCCGGTGCAACAACAAATTCAGAGTCCGGTGTCCGTAATTTAAAAAATGTCTACCCAATTTTCGAAACCATGCAAAAACTACAACTACCATTACTGCTGCATGGCGAAGTAACCGATCCCGAAGTAGACGTTTTTGATCGTGAAGCAGTATTTATAGAAACCGTATTACACCCACTAAAATTAGATTTTCCAGAATTAAAAATAGTGCTCGAGCATATTACGACTCATCAAGCAATGCAGTATGTTTGGGATGCCGATAAATATCTGGCTGCGAGCATCACACCACAACATTTGTTATATAACCGTAATGAAATTTTTAAGGGTGGTATTCGACCACATTATTACTGTCTTCCGATTTTAAAAAGAGAGTCACACAGAAAGGCTCTCATTGAAGCGGCCACAAGCGGTCATCCTCGATTTTTTCTCGGTACTGATTCTGCGCCACATAGCCAAGCTGCAAAAGAATCATCCTGTGGTTGTGCTGGAATGTATTCTGCATTTAATGCACTCGAATTTTATACCGCGGTATTTGAGAAAAACAATGCTTTAGAAATTTTAGAAAGTTTTGCCAGTCACAATGGCGCTGCATTTTATGGCTTGGAAAAAAACACCAGCAAAATAAAATTAATTAGAGAACCTTGGACGGTTCCGGACTCATTTTCGTTTAATGGCGGCGAACTAATACCGATGGGTGCAGGTGAAACTTTAGAGTGGAAAGTTGTTGAGCTGTAAATTTTTTTGATAAGTTTAGACATATTTTTTTAAATAATTTAAGGACTTCTAATATTCATTTGGAATATTAGTTACGCCATATATGATCAACTGCGAAGCAAGTTTGTTGCGCAAAATGTCTGCAACTTTCATAATCAGCATCTGTAATGTCACGACCACTGGGTTTTCTATCGGAGTAAAATACACCAATTACATTTTTATTTATAACAAGAGGATTCACTATAAAACTCTCTACTTCGATAATATCCAATATAGATTTCACCGATTGTAAGCCAAAGCCAAGTTGACTTATTGTTTTTACCCAAACACTATCAGAATGTTCAATCACCCATGAAAAAACGGTATGCTCGTCTTCTCCAGTGTCTATATGAAACTCTTTTTCTAATTTTTGTATTTCGATACCTAATATAAATTTTATATTTAATTTACGCGTAGTTTTATCAAAAACGGCAAACAAGACCCGGTCCATCCCAACACCTCGGTGTAAACCTTCTAATACGACCCCTATAATATTATTAAAATCAGGCTCACTTTCTAGCACATTGGATAAATCTCGAAGCACATTCAGCTGCAATAATGGATCCGATTCAGGATAATCAATCAAGCTATCATCTTTCTGCTTAACGATATCTTTATGTCCCTTATTTTTAAATTCATCAACACCCGGAATTGGAATTAACATTGCCGCTAACGATGCTCCAAAAGTATTTGCAACATCAACTGCTTTTTTGGCATTATCAATAGCATCAGCTTTTGTCGCTTTAATTGATAAATCGAGGTGTTTGGCTATTTCTTTTATTACAGCAGTTGTTTCATTCGAATCCCAGCCTTTTAATGCCACATCCGACAAACGTTGGCTTAATAAAATATGACGGGTTCGAGCGGATGCATCATTGATATTTTTATTTTTAAGAGCGGCAACAAGTAATTCACCGAGATGCCAGTTTTTTGCAATTTCAGCAGTCAAGTCTTTAAATTTAAAACCAAGAATTCCCAATTGTGCTTTTTCTGCCCGATATCCATCCTCATTCATGGATTCAATTAATAAATCACTTTCCCTACTTTGAATACACCAAAATGCCATTTCACCAAAATGAAATAACAGTGATGCGATAAAAACCTCTTCAGAAGAAGGATCGCCAAAAGTCTCAGCCATATTTCTAGCTTGAACTGCCGCATGGAAAGATCGCGCCATTAAAGCAATAATATAATTTCGTGACTGCTTTTTAATTAATGCATCAATAATTGCTAATGACATGGCAATATCACGAACATTATTAAAACCAATAAACATCACAGCACTACTAATGGTATTAATTTTTGTACCACGTGGATTATAAAAATAACTATTCGATATTCGTAAAATTCTTGCTGTTAAAGTAGCATCACGTAAAATGACACGTGCAAGTTCATTTGCGGAGGTAGTCTGATTCAAAGTTAAACTAGCAACAGAGTTTAATGTGCCTTTAAATATGGGTATTTCTAAACCACTAATTTTGACAACCCAGTCATCCAGTTTTTCATCCATTATTATTTCCTTTAAAAACTAGTATTTTTTTAATGAGTTCATTTTGAACATGTTATCGGCACATAGTGGGATATCACTTAATTTTTTACATTAAAATTGTAAAATAATTGCCCCTAAAATTATAAGCTTATTACTGTGACAGGTTGATTGGACTAAGTTGATATTGTTGCTCTCGTAATAACTGCAAAATGCCGGTATTTCTAGGTAAGTGCAAAGCCCCTACAGCAATGAAGGCACGGCCTTCACGTAATCTATCTTTCATTCTCTGAACCATCGTTTTATTTCGTTTATCAATTAACACCTCCATAAATTTTTTAGCCACCCGAAAATTTCCTTTCAACATGATTGAGGTATTGTAATTGTGAATCCCATCTAAATCACCAGCAAGGTATAATGACTTTAGCTTTTCAAGTTGCTCACTAAACTGTGAATATTGTGCAATTGAATCTCGCAATAAAATAACTTGATGTGGATAAGAGATATTATTAAAAATGGCTAGTTGTTCTTGAACAGTTTCTAAACCATAATAAGGCTTATTCATTTTAATCGCCTTATTGAATAACACTTTATCAAGATACAAACCTGTTTTTGGTTTGGGGTAACTTAAGGTCATCATCACTGCCCAGGGTTTCATTCGATTAACAAATTTTTCTGGAATTTTAAAGCTTTTAAGTGCCGTTACTGTTTTTTGAAATAATTCATTTCCTACAATTAAACTTAACTTTTTATTGTTAGGTAACATCATCATATTCGATACAGTTGAGGAAACATCGAGACTCAAATCAATTTCGGCAGTAAAACTTTTGGATTGTTCGAAAATTAATTTCACTTTTTCAGACAATCTAACAATACGAGAATCTTCACTGTGCATGGTTGCGAAAATGTAACTAGAGTCAACTCCATTTTTATCTATTTTCCAGAGTCGAGCCTTAGTCTCTGTGCCGTATGCGGTGGATTGAAAGCTCAGAACTAAAAAAACAAAATATACAAATACTGATAATTTGGGCAGCGCGTATTTCAGCTTAAACATAATCAAATTATCAAGAATGATTGTTTTCATCCATTTGCCTCAGTGATCACAAAAATTATCTTCAAATCGTCATTTAATGATAGCTGTAGATCGCTTTTATTGCTGCTTTTCGATATGCTATAGCCATGTCAAATCAAGTGAATTCTAAAACAAAATTAACCATTGCAAACCGTTTTCGTAGTTATTTACCGGTAGTCATTGATGTTGAAACCTCTGGCTTTAATGCCAAAACTAATGCCTTACTCGAAATTGCAGCAGTGCCTATCATCATAGATGACAATCAAAAGCTAATTTGTGCTGATACTGTAGCCTGTCACGTTGAGCCATTTGAGGGTTCAATTCTTGATCCTAAAGCATTAGAGTTTAATGGCATTGACCCCCACCACCCTTTTAGAATGGCTAAGCCCGAAAAAGAAGCGTTGCAAATGATCTTTGAGCCAGTTAGACAAATTATCAAAGAAACCGGGTGCACACGGGCCATATTAGTGGGACATAATTCGATGTTTGATCTTACATTTCTAAATGCCGCTATTGAACGAACTAAAATTAAAAAAAGTCCATTTCATGCATTCAGTTCTTTTGATACCGCAACACTTTCGGGCTTAGCTTATGGTCAAACTGTGCTTGCACGTGCTATAAAAGCTGCCAAAATTGAATGGGATAGTGAGCAAGCGCATTCGGCCATTTACGACACCGAGAAAACAGCCGAGTTATTTTGTAAAATCATTAATCAGTGGGATTATTTAACAGGACAAGCTGGGATTAATATTCAATTTACTTAAAATCGTAATAAAAAAACCGGGTAACATAACCCGGCTTTTTTTACTGTCGTTACTGTTCCCTAATAAAATTAGAGTAACAATAGCGTAACAAAGACTACTTACGCTTTAGCAACAACCGCGTCTTTAATCATTTTAGCAAGCTCACCCTTTTGAAACAATTCTAGGGTAATATCACAACCGCCTATCAATTCACCATTAATATAGACTTGAGGGAAAGTAGGCCAATCGGCAAAACGTGGCAGGTTTTCAAATACTTCAGGATCCCCTAAAACATTAAAATAACCAAAATCTTCACCACAGGACTGTAAAGCCTGGGCGGTACGAGACGAAAATCCACATTGTGGTAATTGTGGCGTGCCTTTCATGAAAAGCATTACCGCATTTTTTTCTACCTGTTCTTTAATTCTATCCATTACATCCATAACATCACCTGTACTTTATTAAATTCATTTTTAATTCAAAAGCAACCTTAGTAAGAAAACTTAGGTTGGCAAATTGATTTTCTAGTCATTAACCTGAATTCGACATATTCAACACTGTTCTTACCCCTATACAATCAAAGGTAAGTGTGCATATTTAGAATCCCCTATATAGCTTAAGGTCAATAGTTAGTTTATTTTACCTGTTTAAGGCTCTTGAAACCACAGATGAAAAATGGGGTTAATCTTTAAAAATTCAAGTGCTATTGGCAAGTTAGACCCACTATTTAATATTTTCGGATTCCAATATCGGAAACGACGGATTTTACACCCGAAACAGACAGGGCCAAGCGCAGTGCTACTTTCTTTTGTCTTTTTGTACCTACAAAACCATTTATGGTCACAACATGTTTATAGGTACTAATAGAAAGCGCTGTGGCACTCACCACCTCGGAGTTTTGATAAAGTCGATTTATTTTATTACTAATTTCAGTATCTAATTGTCGTTGCAGTTCAGTTCGATCATCATTTTCTAGCGGAGCTTGTTCTACCAAAATGGCCGTCGCACAAGATGTTAATAGTAAAAAAAAAGAAACATAAATTATTGACCGTAGCACATTTAAATTTTGTTGTATTAAAGAACATTTAAATTTTGTATTCATTTTATCTCTCTTATTTATTGAATGAATTAAAGTTCATTAAACCCATAACCTCCACCACCGGGGGTTATGATCGTGAGTTTGTCTCCAGTGTTGACTTCAAGGTTAATTTTAGCTGAAATTAATTTATTATTTAGTCGATTTTCGCCTACTTTTGCAGGACCACCACCTTGAATTCCCCAAGGTTGATGACTACGTCGCTCAGTTAACAATGTTACGTTGGTCGGAGCCAAAAACTCATATTCTCGAATAAGGCCATCGCCACCACACTGTTGGCCAATACCACCAGAACCCGAGCGCAGTGCATAGCGGCTAATTCGCACGGGATAATGTGACTCAAGAACTTCTATCGGAGTATTTCGAGTATTGGTCATGTGCGTTTGAACGCCACTTAAGCCATTTAAATCAGCTCCTGCGCCCATGCCGCCACCAATGGTTTCATAATAATCCCATGATTTGTGAGCGTCATCAGTCGTTCCACGATAGCCCATCGCCAAATTATTCATACTTCCTTGGCTTGCAGCAGGAATTTTATCGGGGATAGCTTGCGACAATGCTCCCATCACAACATCCACAACGCGTGTACTGGTTTCAACATTTCCAGCTGCAACCGCTGCAGGATAGGTCGCATTTAGCAAACAGCCTTCTGGAGCAAATAACGATATACCTCGAAAACTACCCGAACATGCCGGTGTGTGCTGTGGCATTAGGCATCGAAAAACATAATACACTCCAGCAGCTGCTACCGATAATGGACAATTAATATTACCGAGAACCTGTTTCGCGGTACCGGTAAAATCAACACTGACTTTGCCTTGCTGGACAATAATTTTCACTACAATAGGAATATCAACTGTACCCATGCCATCATCGTCCATCACATCACGAAATATAAACTCGCCATCTGGGATTTGTTGCAATGCAGTATCGGCTAGACGTTCAGCATAATTATTTAATTCTACCAACGCCTGTTTAAAATTAACGTTGCCAATGGTGTTAATCAAATCCAGTAAGCGAGTCACCCCGGTGTTATTTGAACTAATTTGCGCTGCAAAATCACCTCGAGTGACATTACTATTATGAGTTGCTGAAATAATTGTCTGAAATACAGTTTGCTCTATTTTACCTGCACGTTGAATATGACATGGTGAAATAACAATGCCTTCTTCTTCGAGTGTTGTCGATATTGGCATTGAGCCCGGAGTATCTGCACCAATATCAGCATGGTGTGCCCGATTGGCAACATAGGCTATGAGCTCTTGCTCAAAGAATACCGGGGCAATAACTGTTACATCGGGTAAATGCGTTCCACCAAGGTAGGGATTATTCACAATCACCATATCCCCTTCATTCCAGTCAATGGTTGCAACTATATCGCGCATAGCATAAGCCATACTGCCGAGATGAACCGGGATGTGTGCGGCCTGAGCGCACAATTCACCGTCTAAATCAAAAATAGCACAGGAATAATCCAATCGATCGCGAATATTTGGCGAAAATGCAGCACCTTGTAATACTGCACCCATTTCACTACAGACCGCTGTTATTCGACTTGAAAATAAGCTGAGTTCAATTGCATTCATTTTTAAATTCACTATTATCCATATATTTTATATTGATACTTTCATTATATTAAATAAAAAGTCAATACCAGTTAGAGGGTGTCATATTGGCAATACCATAGTAAAATACTACCCTACTTTTTTATAAAAACTCTAAATAAATATATCGGGGAGAACAAAATATGAACCCACTTAAATCGGTTCTTGGTACAATTATATCGGGCTTTATTCTAGCCTTAGTAATTATGTTAGTAATGGGCACGGCTAGTTTTAACATGTCATCTTTAGGAGTCTGGTTTCATGTTATCGCTGGCGTCATTTGGATTGGCTTGTTGTATTACTTTAATTTCATACAGGTTCCAGGTGTTGGTGCAGCATTAGCTGAAGCAAATGATGGCGGACCAGGACCAGCAGCAATTAATAAATACATAGCTCCACGCGCATTATTTTGGTTTCGTTGGGCTGCAGTAGCAACTTGGATTACCGGTCTTGGTGCACTACAGCCACTTGGCGGCATTAAAGAAGCTTTTATGTTTGGTGAAAACATGGAAATTATCGGCCTTGGCGCTTGGTTAGGTACCATTATGTTATTTAATGTTTGGGTGTTTATTTGGCCTAATCAAAAGAAAATTTTGGGTATCGTGCAAGCAACTCCAGAGCAAATTGCAAAATCAAAAGTTATTGCATTAATGGCATCACGTACTAATACATTATTATCAATTCCAATGTTGATGACAATGGTTAGCCATGCTCATGGCGGCTTACCGTTCTAGAACATTAGTGCTATTAGATTAAAGTTCTTACTTCTGAGTTAGGACTTGTAAAACCGAAAGCCTGCCCATATTGTGATATGGGTAGGCTTTTGTCGTTTAAATTGCTCAAAAAACAAGCAAAAAAACACATTTGGTGTTTGCTCTGTTAGATTTAAAATACTAGAATGGTCGATTCTCGTTAAAAAATACAGGTGTAAGCTAGATTTAAACTGCGCTGAAATAGCGCCTAAAATTACCATAGCGCAATACTATTTTTAACGTTATAACAAATTAACTTTTAAAATTACTTTATATAATAATCCGATACGAACGACAGATAAATACAATGGCAAAACATTTAATGAACACATATGGACGACTACCAGTTAACTTTCAAAAAGGTGAAGGTGCGGTATTGTATGATGACAACGGTACAGCCTACCTCGATGCACTAGCAGGAATTGCAGTATGCGGACTAGGACATTCACATCCTCAAATTACGAGTGCTATTTGTGATCAAGCATCAAAATTAATGCACACCAGTAATATTTACGGCATTGAACAACAAAGTAAACTAGCCGATACACTGTGTGACAAATCCGGTATGGATAAGGTATTTTTTAGTAACTCCGGTGCCGAAGCAAATGAAGCCGCAATTAAAATTGCACGCTTGTACGGAAATTCAAAAGATATTGATACCCCAACGATTATTGTCATGGAAACCAGTTTCCATGGACGAACACTAGCAACATTAACCGCCACCGGAAATCGAAAAATTCAAGCTGGGTTTGAACCTCTGGTGCAAGGTTTCGTACGTGCGCCCTATAATGATTTAGAGGCGCTAAAAAATATTGCCGATAATAACAAAAATGTTGTCGCCGTACTCGTTGAACCAATTCAAGGTGAAGGTGGAATAAAAATACCCGACGCAGAATACCTAACGGGTATTCGACAAATTTGTGATGACAATGATTGGTTGATGATGCTTGATGAAATTCAAACCGGTATGTGCAGAACCGGTAAATGGTTTGCGTTTCAACACAGTGATATCAAACCCGATGTCATGACCTTGGCGAAAGCCTTAGGAAATGGTATGCCAATCGGTGCCTGTCTTGCAGCTGGCAAGGCTGCTGAAGTACTGCAACCCGGAAACCACGGGTCAACTTTTGGTGGCAACCCTCTTGCTTGTCGTGTCGCTAACGAAGTTATTGATGTATTAAGCAAAGAAAAACTCGACACCCGTGCAGCTGAACTTGGTGAAAAAATGTTTACTCAGTTTAAAGACAAGTTATCAGAGCTCGATGGTGTTACTGAAATTCGAAGTGCTGGAATGATGTTTGCTATTCAACTTGATCGACCTTGTAGCGAATTGGTGAAACTGGCTTTAGAGCAACATTTATTAATCAATGTTACCGCCGAATCCGTTATTCGTCTGCTACCACCGCTAATCATCTCTGATGAACAGGCAAATACAATAGTAGAAAAAATCACAAATTTAGTAAGCCAATTTTTATCTAAATCCTAGATATAAACTAATATCAAAATTCATGATCATATGTGATCAAAAAAGGACATGATATGACCGTCAAACATTTTTTATCTTTATTGGATCTCAGTAAAGAGGATGCTCAAAAAATTATAACTCGAGCAATTGAGTTAAAAAAAATACACCAAAAAGGTGAAATTTACGAGCCATTAAAAAATAAAGTATTGGGTATGATCTTTGATAAGTCATCAACCCGTACTCGTATTTCTTTTGAAGCCGGTATGGCACAGTTTGGTGGTCACGCAATTTTTTTATCACCGAAAGATACGCAACTCGGTCGTGGCGAGCCTATCGAAGATTCTGCAAAGGTCATGTCTAAAATGGTTGATGCCGTTATGATTAGAACATTTGATCATGATTCAGTCACGTTATTTGCGAAACATTCAAGTGTTCCAGTAATTAACGGCTTAACCGATTTAGTACACCCCTGTCAACTACTGGCAGATGTTCAAACCTATGTTGAACACCGCGGTAGTATTGAAGGCAAAACAGTTGCTTATATTGGTGATGGTAACAATATGTGTCACTCTTATATCAATGCGTCTAAATTATTTAATTTTAAGTTAAGAATCGCAACGCCAAAAAATTATGAACCAAATGAAGCCATAGTAAAAAATGCAAGTGACTCAATTTATTTAACCAACGATCCAAAAGATGCTGTAAAAAATGCCGATCTTGTTGCCACCGATGTTTGGGCAAGCATGGGACAAGAAGCTGAACAATTAAAACGCGTTAAAGATTTTGCTGGTTATTGTGTTGATACTAAATTAATGAGCCTCGCAAAATCCGACGCGTTGTTCATGCACTGCCTACCCGCACACCGTGGTGAAGAAGTCTCGACTGAAATAATTGACGATCCAAACAGTGTCGTTTGGGATGAAGCAGGTAATCGCTTACATGCCCAAAAAGCCTTGTTATTGTATTTATTTGATAAATAAACTGTCTATTAACCATCTTTTTCAAGGACCTGCTGATGTAGGTCCTTCCCCATATTAAAGCTCACTTGCACTGTTTACCAAAATAAACACTCGTCTACTAAAAAAACCAGTTATTAAACAATTTCTAGAATTTCACTCTGACCACGCTTTACATTTAATCTGCTTGAAATAAAAGTATCACTTAATTGTCATATTTTTCATTTATAAATAAGTTTTTAATATTTAAAAGGCTTAATTATGAATTCAAATCTAGAATATATTTCCGATATTAATATGCAGTTAAACCAAGGTAAATTTTCAATTTCGATAGCAAATGATACAAAAACAATCGATGAATGTTTACGCCTCCGACACGAGGTTTTTGCCAATGAAATGGGTGCCACGCTTAACAGCCTAGAACAGGGTCTTGATAGAGATCGATTTGATGAACATTGTAAACATCTCGTCATTATCGAAAAATCAACCGATAGAATAGTGGCAACTACACGACTATTATTTTGTTCCGATCTCAAAAAAACCGGTAATTTTTATTCCGAAACTGAATTTGACATCAGTAATATTCTTAAGTTAAAAGGTTCGATAATGGAAGTTGGACGAACCTGTATTCATAAAGATTTTAGACGAGGTATTGTTTTAACAAAGTTATGGCATGGTATCGCGCTCATTATGTCATTAACCAAAATTAATTATCTTATTGGTTGTGCTAGTATTCCGCTAAATAGCGGTGAACTGTATCTAAATAGTCTAATGCACCACATTCACTCGAATCATTATGCAGATTCCAAATACAGAGTTAAGCCCTTAGTTAAATTAAACGTTGATAAATCGTATTATTCTGAAGATATAATTTTACCGGCTTTACTAAAAGGATATCTACGTCAAGGTGCTGTAATTTGTGGAGAACCCTACTGGGATGCAGCGTTTGGAGTTGCTGATTTATTTGTATTTCTTGATCGTAATAAAATTTCAAGTCGTTACTCAAAATATTTTATGGATAAAATATCAGCATGACAATAATTTGGTCTACTATTCGTTGTGGTTTTAGGATTACTCGTTTATTACTTCAGTTTGCAATAGGCATCATTAAATCCAGTTTATTGCGAATGAAGTATGGGTCACAATGGTATTATAACGACGTAGGAAGTGAAACAATACAACAATGGATGCAACGGGTTTGTCGAATAATTGGACTTGAAGTTAATAAATCTGGAGAATTATTTCAGAATGCCCCCTGTTTAATTGTTGCCAACCATATATCTTGGTTAGATATTATTGCTTTAGCTAGTTCACTACCTTCATCGTTCATTTCAAAAAGTGAACTAAGAAAATGGCCTATCATCGGGTTTCTAGCTGGCAATACAGGTACTATTTTTATAAATAGAAATAATCGACATGAATTAAACAGCACAATAAATGCAATAACAACGTCTATAAAAAATGGGAAATCTGTCATTTTATTTCCCGAAGGTACAACAACAAATGGTAATTCAATAAAAAGATTTAAGAGTGCACTATTTCAATCAGCAATTGATTCGAACTGTAATATTCAACCAATTACAATCCAATATAGACGAAACCTCAACTTCGATTCAATAGCACCCTACATTAATAACGATAATTTTATTTTTCATATAATAAAAATAATGTTTCAAGCCAAAACAAAGGTAAATTTATACCTTAATAAAGAAATTATACCTAATGATAAAAATCGTCAAACGTTAACCACCTTAACTCAATCAACGATAAACTCAACTTTAAATTTGGATACAATTTAAATGAACACTAGCGAAAATCAAAAGAAATTTCGCTTTGCAACATTTATCCTAGATCATCATTGGCACTCTGTTATCATCGGATATCTTGTCGGGATTTTAATGGTTAGTATTTACTTATGGATATCCGGTGGCATTCTATTTTTACTATTTCACTTATACACTTATGCCCTCATAGATTGGTCGCATGGTGCTGAGGCAATGATAAAACAAGTTGTTATAATGCTAGCCGCTCTTGAATTGATAAGAACACTACAATCTTATTTAGTACTTGGTCGTGTTAAAGTAACATTTATACTCGATGCAGCGTTAGTGGTTCTTATTGGGGAGCTAATCAGTTTATGGTACGGCGAATACAACGCAACTGAAGTTTTTATCAATATTTCTGTCATTTCAATATTAACCGTACTGCGCATTATAACGTCTAAGTACTCCCCCAACTATCAGGATGAATCTTAATTTTTTTAACTAATTCAGTAAATATTAATTTAACGTTCAAATTTTTGTAATATAAATCAACTAATCTATACCTACTGCGATTATTACTAACCCTCGTTGTACGTTAAGCATGGACGCTGGCTGTGCCCACACGGATGTGGGTCATTTTAGTAAACTGCTTTTAATGTCAATGCTAAAATTATAAAAAATATAAATGCCACAAAAAATGGGAGAAAAAATGATAGGATAGTATTGCAATTACTGCTATAACTATTTTATGAAATATTTACTTAACACTGTTTTAATATTCTTATTAAGCACATTCCCTACCATTGGCTTTCCTGACGCACTGAGTAACGGTTTTAACGCATTTCAGAACAAAAATTACGAACGGGCTTATAAAATTTGGAAGCCACTAGCCGATGCTGGCAATGCCGATGCACAATATAATATTGCGTTATTATTACGAAATGGCAACGGCGTAAAAAAAAATCATAGAGAAGCGTTATATTCTTTTCTTCGAGCCGCCAAACAGGGCCACGCTGAAGCGCAGTATAATGCCGGTATGATGTTTCGCTTAGCACAAGGTATCTCACAATCCAATAAGGATGCAGTAATTTGGTGGGAGCGTGCAGCAGAACAAGGATTAACGAGTGCCCAGCATAATCTGGCCGTTATGTACGGTTACGGTATTGGGACTCGGGTAGAAAATGAAAAAGCCGTTAAATTATGGCGCACTGCGGCTAAAAAAGGCCATAAAGAAGCACGTCGGGCATTGTTCGTTGGTTATACCAAAGGCTACTTTGGTTTGAAAAAGGACGCTAAACTTGCAGAAAAATACCGACCAATCACTAAAAAATAGTAATTTAATGCTGAATAAGCGCCACAGAAGCCGAGCATCGCCCCAATGACTCCCATCAAACCGATAATTACCACGAAATTCAGTAATGCCCTGTTTCATATGGCACTATTTTGATATCATTTCAGCAAGTATGACTAAATTATTAAATATCAATACAATATCCTGTAAATATCAAACGCATACAGTCGTTAAAGACCTCTCATTTCATGTCAATGAAGGTGACATGATTTGCCTAGTTGGTCCCAGCGGTTGTGGAAAAACCACGGTATTACGTGCAATTGCAGGCTTTGAACCACTCATTGACGGTGAGATTTTACTACACGGTACTGTAATCTCACGTCCAGGATATGAACTCGCGCCTGAAAAACGTAAGATCGGCATGGTGTTCCAAGACTATGCATTATTTCCACACATGAACATCACGGATAATATTTGTTTTGGTCTACGAAAACAGTCAAAACAGGCAAAATCGGCTATTACCACCAAAATGCTGTCGATTGTTGGTCTCGAAGGTTTAGGTACTCGCTTTCCGCACGAATTATCTGGCGGTCAACAACAACGTGTTGCACTCGCCCGCGCACTGGCGCCAATGCCCGACATAATATTAATGGACGAACCGTTCTCTAACCTCGATGTTGAAATGCGGGAGTCATTAAGTCAAGAAATTAGAAGCATATTAAAAGATCAAGGCGTCACCGGTATCATGGTGACACATGATCAACATGAAGCATTTGCGATGGCCGATATCATTGGTGTCATGAAAGATGGTGAAATTCAGCAATGGGATACCGCGTATAATTTATATCATCAACCAGCAAATCCATTCGTAGCTGACTTTATTGGTCAAGGCGTTATGCTCGATGGAACACTGTTATCGCCAAATCAAATAGAAACTGAAATTGGTATTGTTCAAGGTGATCGGGCTTATAACTGGGAACGAGGCAGTAAACTAAAATTATTGTTACGACCTGATGATGTTATTTCAGATCATAATGGTACGTTAGTTGGTGAAATAACCCAACGTGCATTTAAAGGTGCTGAAATCATGTATACCATCCGCTTATCAACCGGGACTGAAGTAATGTCTTTATTTCCAAGTCATCATGACCATTTTGTTGGTGATAAAGTCCGGTTAAGTCTAGCAGCGGATCATATGATTGCATTTCAAACAGAAAAATAGAATTGTTATTACGTTATTACATCAAGTAGTCATCGTCATCATCTAAACCGCTTGAGTCAGAGTTACTACGATACCATTCAACATAGGCAAATTGTGCTTCAGTCACGTTTTTAAAATAGGATATATGTTGACCGAATTGTGTTTCTATAACAGCAGTACCATCGTTCATTTCTTTTATTATCATTTTCATTTTAACGTCTCCTATAAATAAAAATTAATAGTAAAGAAGTTATATGATCATTATATTGATTTTGTATTAATGTTTTATGACAATATTTTAACCTCGCATAAAAAAACACCCTGTTAAAAAACAGGGTGTAAAGACACAAAAATTATTAATTAAAATATAGAGTTAAAATTTATAAACCATTCCTACTGACACCGCTTTAGGGCTACCACCATTCACAGTTTTAACTTCATCACCATGACCACCGTCTACAGCTTGAAATTTAGCACCAGAATCATTACTAGTTGAACCATAAGCAAGATACAACTGTGCTTTTTTATCTAATTTATGAAAAACACCTAACGCAACTTTAGTTGCACCAGTATCAACTACATTTTTAGCGCTATTGACTTTAATGTATTGAGCACGAATATCAGTATTTTTACTAATATTGTATACCGCATTCAGACCCATGGCATCACGCTTCCATTCATCAACAGTATCAGATTCAATAGACTCATAAATTAATCCCACTTTTATCGCACTATTAATCTTATATTTCGCAGCAATACGTAAAGCACTACCATTGTCCATTTTACTGTGTTGTTTCCATTGCTCATTTGCAATAGCAAAGCCGATAGGACCTGCTTTGTAGACTACAGCAATACTAGTGACACTTTTATCAGTATTGTCGTACTTACCGTCATTACCGGCTTCTGGATCAACTGCATGCATTACTTGAAATTTTAAACTTTTAGTTTTAAATTCATACATCATTGCATTTTTGGCACGTTCATTAAGTTGATTACCGCTTTTATAACCGGCACCTAGCATAGCTCGACGTTCGCCAACAGAGTCGCCAAAAACACCCCATTTAGATGCCACTGTTTTAAAAGGAGTATCGTGATGACCCACAATAAATTTACCGTAACTGCCTTTTAAACCAGCAAAGGTATTACGTGTAGCTAATTCTTTACCCGTTTCATCAATAGTAACTTCTTGCTCATATTGAAAAATAAACTTCATATTACCAGCAGGTAATTCACCCTTAAAACCTAAACGTGATGAGTTACTTGAAATACTCAAGCCATCATTAATAGTGGACGTTTTATCATCGGCATCAACACCGTCAATTGATAAATGTGCTTTACCATAAATTTCTAATTTTTTTCCTGCTACTTCAATAGCACTAACTTGTTCTATGGCACCCAAACTTAAAGCACAACACACTGCGATCGTTTTGTAATTCATATTTACCTCGAATAATTTTCTTTAATTGTAATTAGACTATAATTAATCCAGGCGAATTATTGCGATATTACATGACAGCTTCATGTAAAATATATGAAACTTTTATGACAGCCTTTTCTGACTATAGGTAAATGCTTTAAAAATTAACGAGATAGAAACTAATTTAATATTAAATTAGTTTAAAAATTGAAATGAACTATTGATGATTAAATTAAATAATTATTTTTTTTCTTTTTTAAAATCAGCCATGACTTTTTCAAGACTTGTATGTCTAACGTCCTTACCATCAACCAAATAGATTACATATTCACAAATATTACAGGATCTATCACCAATACGTTCTAATGCTCGTGCTGACCACATCACATCCAGTATATGCGGTATTGAACGTGGATCTTCCATCATAAAAGTCATTAATTCGCGTAATATACCTTCGTACTCGCGATCCGCTTTACTGTCTGACTTTGCCACTCGAACTGCAGCTTCAGTATCCATACGAGCAAATGCATCTAACGCTCCGTGAAACATTTCAGTAACAAGTTTACCTAAATGTAAAATACTACTCAGTAATTTTTCATGACCTTTATGTTCAGAAAAATGAATGGCCATTCGAGCAACACGCTCTGCTTCGTCGCCGATGCGCTCCAAATCAGTAATGGTTTTAATGACTGCAATGACTAACCGTAGATCACTTGCTGCAGGTTGTCGACGAGCGAGTATTTGAGTACACTCTTCATCAATTGAAACTTCAAGTGCATTTACCTTATAATCATTAGTAACAACTTCCTCGGCTAATATAGAATTCATTTCAGAAAGAGACGTTATGGCATCTTTTATTTGCTGTTCTACCAAGCCACCCATTTTTAATACCCGAGCTCGAATGTCTTCAAGTTCTTCATTGAATTTTTTAGAGATATGTTGGTTTAAATTCAGATTGTCCATAAATTGCTCTCTTTTAAATGATACATTTTAAAATATAAAATAGTATTACCGTTTATCCGTACCGACCCGTAATATAATCTTCTGTTTGTTTTTTCGCTGGGTTGGTAAATAATTCGTTCGTATTCGAAAACTCCACCATTTCACCCATGTACATAAAGGCCGTATAATCTGATACCCGAGCGGCCTGTTGCATATTGTGTGTCACAATAACAATTGTATATTCATCTTTCAAACTACTAATTAGCTCTTCAATTTTTAATGTGGATATTGGATCCAAAGCAGAAGCAGGTTCATCAAGCAATAATACTTTAGGTTCAACCGCAATTGCTCGAGCAATTACCAACCGTTGTTGTTGTCCACCTGACATACCTAGCGCATTATCTTCTAAGCGATCTTTTACTTCATCCCATAATGCTGCGTTTCTAAGCGATTTTTCAACAATTTCTTCTAATTTTCTTTTATCGTTAATACCTTGTATTCGTAAACCGTATGCTACATTTTCAAAAATACTTTTTGGAAATGGGTTTGGTTTTTGAAACACCATTCCTACTTGTCGCCTTAATGCAGCAACATTTATTTTTTTATCATAGATGTTGTCATTATCCAATAAAACTTCACCCGTTATTGTGACATTATCCACTAAATCATTCATTCGATTAAAACAACGTAATAATGTTGACTTACCACAACCACTGGGGCCAATAAAGGCCGTCACACGATGTTTTGGAATGACTAAGTTGATACCATTTAATGCCTGTTTTTCACCATAATGTAATGCTAGTTTTTTAACATCAAATGCAACCTTTTCATTATCTAAGGATAATTTTTTATTATCGCGTTCAAGCGTGCTGATATCAATTGCATGTGTGTTGTTGGGTTCACTCATTATTTATACTTCCAATGATTTATATTTTTCACGTAAATTATTACGTATTCGAATAGCAAATAAATTTAATGCCACAATGACAACAACCAGTAATAAAGCCGTGGCATAAACTAATGGTCGAGCAGCTTCAACGTTTGGACTTTGGAATCCAACATCGTAAATATGAAATCCAAGATGCATGAATTTTCGTTCAAGATGCATAAATGGAAAATTACCATCTACCGGTAATGACGGAGCTAACTTTACCACACCAACTAGCATCAGTGGTGCAACCTCGCCTGCAGCTCGAGCAACGGCTAATATTAAGCCAGTCATAATTGCAGGGCTCGACATAGGAATAACGGTGCGCCATAGCGTCTCAAATTTAGTCGCCCCTAATGCCAAGCTACCTTCACGGATCGCAATGGGGATACGCGATAAACCTTCTTCAGTTGATACAATGACTACCGGTAACGTCATTATTGCTAATGTTAACGATGCCCAAAGTAAACCCGGTGTACCAAAAGTTGGCGCGGGTAATGCTTCAGGAAAAAATAATTGATCAAGATTACCACCCAGAAAATACACAAAAAATCCTAAACCGAATATACCATAAACAATCGAGGGTACCCCGGCAAGGTTGTTAACCGCGATTCGAATGGTTCGTATGATAGGTCCCTGTTTTGCATATTCTTTTAAATATACTGCAGCAATAACCCCCAAAGGCGTAACAAGTATGGCCATTAGTATAACCATCATAATGGTTCCGAAAATAGCTGGAAATACACCACCTTCCGTATTGGCTTCACGAGGATCTTCAAATATAAAGTTTTTAATATTAATTAGATAGTGTGCAACTTTAGACACTAACGACATTGCATTCGGTTGAGTTACCCGTATTATTTTAGATAATGGTACTTCAATTACCTGCCCGTCCATTATCTCGACAGTAATGCTATTGATGCTTAATTTTTTATTAGCAACTACTAATAGTGCCTGTAATTTATTATATTCAATTTGTAATTCGTTACGCTGTTCTGCAATGTCTTCTTTATGACTCGCATCAAACTCACCGTCAATTTCTAATCTACGTTGTTTTAAACGTAATTTTTCCATGCTGTAATTTATCGCACCTATTTCGCCCTTAGAAATAGTGGCTATGTCTTCTCGAATTGCAGCGACTTCTTTTAATAACGTCTCTAAGATTTCGATTGCAGCATTACCTTCAGCTATAACATTACCTTGTTTTTTTACGGTTTTTAAATAACCGTATAAGTTTCCCCATTCAGTACGTTCAACAACCAGAATTTTTTCAGGTGTGAGTTTTGATATGATGAAGGGTTCAATAATTTGTTGAAAATCCGCGCCAGTAATATCGCGATTACCACTTTTTAATAGATAACGCATGACCGTCTTTTTATCAGTATCGAGTATTATGCCATTTGCATGCAAATTTTCCACCACTGCTTGTTGGCGATCCCATACTTCACCTATAACCCGAATATTTTTATCCGCCTGCGTTTGATATTGCATTTCAAAAACATCGGATGGCCAAAAGAAACCAAAACCTCGAACACCTATCAACCATAATAAACCAAACACCATTAATAAACTGGTACTAACAGCTGCAGCATTGAGCCATATCCATGGCGCTCCAGATTTAATCCACTGTTTTAAGCTTGGTTTCATATAAAAATTCTCTATAAACTACTGTAACGTTTACGTAATCGCTGTCGAACAACTTCAGCGATGGTATTAAAGAAAAATGTAAATACAAACAATACTAATGCAGCCAAAAATAACACCCGGTAATGAGTACTTGCTACTTCGGCTTCAGGCATCTCAACTGCAATATTAGCCGACAAGGTTCGCATTCCTTGAAATATGCTAAAGTCCATTACCGGTGTATTACCCGTAGCCATTAATACAATCATGGTTTCACCGACTGCTCGACCAAAACCAATCATAACCGCTGAAAAAATTCCAGGGCTAGCCGTTAATAACACAACTCGCATTAAGGTTTGCCAAGGTGTCGCACCGAGTGCCAGTGAACCGTGCGTTAAATATTTTGGAACAGCAAATATTGAATCTTCTGCAATTGAAAAAATAGTTGGGATTACCGCAAACCCCATGGCTAAGCCAACTACAATTGAGTTACGCTGATCAAAGTCAATGCCCCATTCGTCCCCCAACCATAACCGCATATCGCCATCAAAGAATACGGTTTCCATCACAGGACTTAAACTGATAACGGTATACGATATCGCCACAATAACCGGAAGCAAAATTGCCGCCTCCCAACCATCGGGAATTTTATGGCGAATACTATCGGGGACGCGAGTCCATGCAAAGGCAGCAACTAAGACACCAAGGGGCATCATAAATAATAATGCAAACACTCCCGGTAAATTCGTTTCTATAAATGGTGCAAGCCATAAGCCAGCAAGAAAACCAAGAATAACCGTTGGTAAAGCTTCCATTATTTCAATACTGGGTTTTACGTAACGGCGCATTTGCGATGACATGAAGTAAGCCGTAAATATCGCACCCATAATAGCTAGAGGAATAGCCATCATCATGGCGTAAAATGCTGCTTTGATAGTACCAAACGAAATAGGAATTAAACTAAATTTTGGCTCAAAGTCATTCGTCGCGGCTGAAGATTGCCAAATATATTTTGGTTCGTTATAACTTTCATACCAAACCTTTCCCCAGAGAGAGGACCACGATAATTCTGGATGCTCGTTTTCAACATGCCAAAATGATAACTGCCGATTAGCATCTTCAATTAAAATACCATTGGCTCTTGGACTTACTGCTATTTTATTTATTTTTTGATCAGTAAATTTTTGTTTCAGTAACGTTCTATGCGCAGTACTGTGGTATAGCCCAATATTTCCTTGAGTATCTGCAGTTATAAACCCTTTTCGGTTATGTTCAGCGGCAATAACCGAAATAGTATTATTCTCAAGTTCAAAGTTTCTAATTCGAGTTAAATGCAATTTATTTTCTTTTGACTTAACTGCAAACCATTGAGCAACTGTACCATCAGAATACCCTGTCAATAAGGAGATACCACCGGATAGAAAATGAATACTGGTTAATTTAACATTACCGGAGCTTAAACTAATTTTTTGTATAAACACCAACTTATCAATATTTGAAATATCATAATAACTAATTTCATCCGCATTATTGACAATATAAAACTCTTGACGATCTTGGTCTATTAATAAGTAAGCGACAGTTTCTGTCGAATTCGAAATATTTTTTATCAGTTGCGTCTGTTGTTCGTAGCTATCGTCATCAGCCATTAATGACTCGTCTTTGATAAAACTGCTTAATTTCAACTTTCCATCTGTCGACAGAGTTGCTATGGATACACCCTCTTCATTAATCTGAACGGCTATTTTATCTATGGGTAATGTTAGACCTTCAATTGTGATCGGTTCAGAACCAAGCGGATATTCAAGACTCGGTGTTATTATTCTACGATTATTGGGAAATGAAATAGTGTACTTATGTTTCACAACGATAACTTGACCATTTGACAAGCCAAAACCAACCGTTGCGGTATTTTCTGACGATTCAGCAAAGCTCGTTATCGTGACATTATTGGGTAAGACCAAGTGTTGTGTTAACACAACTCTTCCCGTCGCTGTATCAAAAAATAGAATTTGGCCATCGGATAACATTCTGACCGCAATTTCATTTTGCTCTTCGATTGCCAAATACAGAGTGTCTGCGTCTTTTGAAGTACCTTGAACACTTGCTTGTTTAGTGATTCCAGAAGGCAAGTATTGACCGATACGCTCTACAGAGGCACCAGAAAACATAGGAATAACAACGTATAGTAAGTAGAAGAAAATCAGTACTATTGTAAAAATAACACTGTTTCCCCCCAAAGTGACTAAATACTGAGCTATTTTGTCCTTAACGATGCGCTTACGCATCCCCGAATCGGTTGTTAAGGCATTTTGAGAAGATCTATCAAATTGCGACATGCCGCCATACTAATATCCAATTATTACAGATTTATGACAATCAAGTTATAGCTCTAAATAAACAAAAAACCCCGTCAAAGCGGGGTTTTATTAAAAAGAGCATCCTTGCTTCAATAACAGGAAGTCCCTATTTTAATTTTGCTAACTGTTTTTGAACCACTTTATAAGGAAGTGGGATATAGCCATCTTTAATGACAACTTGCTGACCTTGTTTTGACATTACTAACTTAATAAACTCACTTTCTAATGGTGATAATGGTTTATTTGGCTTTTTATTAACATAAACGTATAAGAAACGCGCCAGTGGATAACTACCATTGATCGCATTTTCTGCTGTTGCTGCAATAAATTTTTGACCTGGTTTTTTAGTTAATGGCACCGCTTTAACGCCTGATGTCTTATAACCAATACCTGAATAGCCAATACCGTTAAGTGATGCTGTTACAGACTGAACAACAGAAGCAGAACCAGGTTGTTCATTTACATTGTTTTTATAATCACCTTTACACAATGCTTTCTTTTTAAAGTAACCGTAAGTACCTGATACTGAGTTACGTCCAAAAATTTGAATTGACTTACTTTTCCAGCTTCCGACTAAACCTAAATCACCCCATTTTTTAATGTCAGCACTATGACCACATTTTCGCGTTGCAGAAAACATCGCATCCACTTCAGGGATACTCATGCCTTTAATTGGGTTATCTTTATTAACATAAACAGCTAAGGCATCAATCGCTACAGCAATTGCGGTTGGTTTATAACCATAACGCTTTTCAAAAGCAGCAATTTCTTTGGACTTCATTTTACGACTCATCGGGCCCATATTTGAAGTTGCTTCGGTTAACGCTGGAGGTGCAGTTGATGAACCAGCAGCTTGAATTTGAATGTTTATATTTGGATAGTTACGTTTAAAGTCTTCTGCCCATAATGTCATTAAATTCGCCAATGTATCTGAACCAACACTGCTTAGATTACCCGAAATACCACTGACGGTTTTATAGTCAGCTATTTGTGAGTCAACTTTAGCTGCCGCCGATACAACATTGGAGGTAAATAGAGTTGCGAGTATTGTCAGCGCTAATATACTTTTATTTGTTTTATTTATAATCATGAAATAATTTTTCCTTCAGTTAAATATTTTGTCACCTTATTATTCAATAAAATTATGACAGTAATATGAAACAATTTTGACAGTTTTATTACATTTTAATTACTTTTCTTATGAGTAAGGCTGTTAGCCATTTTTTGCTAACGCAACACTTTTAGCCTTTTTTAATTCGTTCGGAAAATGACAGGTAAAAGTACTACCTTGCCCTACTTCACTCTTGATATGTAAAATTCCATTATGTCGAGACAAGACATTGTTAACTATAGCTAAGCCCAAACCGGAACCACCACTATCACGAGAACGTGCTACATCAACGCGATAAAATCGTTCAGTCAATCGTGGAATATGGTGTGTCGGTATTCCGATGCCTTTATCAGTAACGGATAAATAAGCGCCCTTATCATCTTGATACCACTTAACACAAATAACAGCTGCATTAGGCGAGTAGTTAATTGCATTAAATATAAGATTCGAAAATGCGCTATCAATTGCTTTGGCATCACCAAGAAGATATAAATCTTCATCAATATCAAAATCAATTTTATGTTGCCTATCAGCGCTAAATAATACGGCCTCTTCCTTAAGAGAATGCATGATAAAAGGCACTGCTATTATGTCTCGAATTGGTGAGTTTGTTTCATTTTCCAATCGTGACAATGTCATTAAATCTTCCACTAGATTACGCATTCGAGCAGACTGGCCTTGCATTAACTTCACGTAATGCTGCCAATGTTCATTATCTTCCGGTGGTTGTTGCTCAAACTCTTCCAAAAAGCCACTCATGACAGTGATGGGGGTGCGCAATTCATGTGAAATATTGGCTACAAAATCACGCTGCATGTCTTCAACTCGTTGAATTAAAGTAACGTCACGTATCATAACCAGTTGCTGATTATTGCCATACGGTACAATTCGAAGGGATAATATTTTTTGTGCATCAACTGGCGATTGCAACTTAATATTTTTAGGTTTGTCACGAAGATTATAGTAACGAATAAAATTGGGATGACGCACTAAGTTGGTAATACGCTGACCAACATCGCCCGGAAAGTTTAAATCAAGTAATTTAACTGCCGCTTCATTCCACCATTCGATTTCACCTTTTTCTTGTAAAATGATAACGCCATCTGGCATTGCCTTAGTGGATTCTTTAAACCGGGATAATAAATTAACTAAACGTTTATTACGACTACGTTGTTGTTTTTGCATCCGATAAAGCTCATTAAACAAATCACCAAAGATACCAATGGATTTTGGCGGAGAATATTTTTTGCCTTTATCAAACCATAAAACAAAAGAACGAAGGTTGTAGAGATACCAGATTATCAATGAGAAGAAAGTAATAATTAGAACTAATTCTATAGCCCCTAATATCGAACCAACAATACTGGCCAAAACAATTAGCCAAAATACGCGCCAAATTTCGTTTAGCCAAACATTTTTCAATCTGTAACTCTCTTAACTTTCTTTACTGGAAAATCGATAGCCAGAGCCGCGAACCGTTTGCACGAGGCGATCACAACCACTGATGGATATAACTTTGCGTAAGCGTCGAATATGGACATCAACCGTTCGCTCATCGATATAGACATTTTCACCCCAAATATAATCCAGTAATTGTGATCGCGAAAAAACACGTTCGGGGTGTGTGATAAAAAAGTGCAATAACCGATATTCTAAAGGCCCCAAACTCACCGAATTATTATCGATGGTAACACGCTGACTAACAGGATCCAGCTCTAAACTCTGTACTTTTAAAGTTTCACCACTATTATCAGGTTTACTACGACGTAAAACTGATTTTATTCGTGCAATCAGTTCCTTAGTCGAAAATGGTTTCGTTATATAATCATCAGCCCCAACGTCCAAGGCTTGTATCATATCATGCTCTTCCGTTCGCGCGGTTATCATAATGATGGGGACTTGACTGGTATTTTCATCTTTTCGTAAGACTTTAGCATAATCGATACCGCTAATGCCGGGCAACATCCAGTCCAATAATATAATATCAGGCACCTGATTTTGGATGCATTTTTTTGCTGCGGTCACTTCGCTGGCTACAATTAACTCAAAACCAGCTCTTTCAAGCGAGAATAATAGCATTTCTCGAATGGCGGCTTCATCTTCAACGAGTAATATTAAATTTTTATCCACCACAATTTACCTCTGTTACGACCATTTCTACCAAATCCTGCTCTAATCTGTTATTACCTTTGTATTTCATCTAATTGTATTACAGCGAAGCAATGTTACAGAGATATGACAATTATAAGTAAAAAACAAAATATTGAGTCTACCCTAACAAAAAAAATGACATTTGGCATTCCACTACTGTTAGCAACATACTATTATATAGACTATTGTATTCATTATAAAAATCAGAAATTTAGAGGAAAATATGTATTTATCCCCCACACGCATTTTAGTCTTATTATTAATAAGCACGGTCACTTACAGCTCAGGCGCTATTGCTGAAGATAAATATGTCACTGATATATTACGCATAACCTTACGAACCGGGCCTGGCAATGTTAATAAAATCATTAGAACGTTGCATAGTGGCGCTAAATTAGAGGTTTTAGAAGTAACCGAAACGGGTTACACCATGGTACGAATGGAAGATCAAACCGAAGGTTGGGTCCGAACCCAATATTTACAAGATGAACCCGTTGCTCGAAACCTAATTGAAACGGCTACAGCAAATGTTGAACGTCTCAAACAAGAACTATCCAAATTAAAAGTTAAAACGAAAAGCTTGAGTTCTACAAAGTCAGAACTCGAAAGTGAGCGAAATAACTTACAAAATGCCAAAACTGATTTAGAAAAAGAAAATCGACATTTTAGCAAAATAGCCAGCCGTCCAATTGAACTTGATAATGACAATAAAAAACTAAAAAAACTCAACGTCACTTTAGAACATGATTTACAACGTTTAATTCAAGAAAATCAAATACTCAAAGATCGCGATAGCCGAACTTGGTTTATTGCTGGAGCCGTAGTATTACTTCTTGGTATGTTTGTTGGAATTATTATTCCGAAAATCAAATGGAGAAAGAAAAGTTCCTGGGATTATTAAAGCCCTTTTCGCATAGCATGCCAGAATATTTTATATGACTAAAACAGTTCCATCATTACTAACCATGATTAATGAGTTAATCGCGACTCCGTCTATTAGTAGCGTGAATCCGGCTTTTGATCTTAGTAATATGAACGTCATTAATTTACTGGCTGACTGGCTTGAGACTTCGGGTTTTTCTGTTGAGATATTACCCATACCCGATCAAACGAATAAAGCTAACTTAATCGCAACACTGGGTAGCGGTTCGGGTGGCTTGGTGTTATCAGGCCATACCGATACTGTGCCTTATGATGAAGGACGCTGGCAACACGATCCGTTTAAAATTACAGAAGACAATAATAAATTATACGGCCTAGGCTCTGCCGATATGAAGTCTTTTATTGCACTCGCAATAGAAGCATCCCGTGATTTAGACGCTAACGATTTAAAACAACCCTTGATCATTTTAGCAACAGCTGATGAAGAAAGCTCAATGTCCGGCGCGCGCGATTTAGTAAAACGGCAACGTCCAAAAGCCCGTTTTGCAGTTGTAGGCGAACCAACCGACCTGAAACCAATCCATGCCCACAAAGGCATAATCATGGAATCCATCACAATCACAGGACGTTCAGGTCACTCGAGTAACCCTGCTTATGGCCATAACGCGATGGAAGCCATGATGGACGTAATGCACGTTATTAA
>VAOX01012363.1_pt1 | contig 34589 bp, 36 predicted proteins | sample 3393891 | NCBI WGS metagenome assembly VAOX01 (sample SAMN08290429, study PRJNA428436) | hydrothermal vent metagenome | isolation source: Deep-sea hydrothermal vent chimney | place: Indian Ocean: Southwest Indian Ridge | depth 2822 m m
CATCATCGTTCTTCGATCCGCCATCATCATTCTTCGATCCGCCGTCATCATTCTTCGATCCGCCGTCATCGTTTTTCGATCCGCCATCATCATTCTTCGATCCGCCGTCATCATTCTTCGATCCGCCGTCATCGTTTTTCGATCCGCCGTCATCGTTTTTCGATCCGCCATCATCGTTCTTCGATCCGCCGTCATCGTTTTTGGAACCATCATCATTATTTGGTGGAGTTACACCATCATCGTTCTTAGGAGGAGTTGTGCCTCCATCATCATTTTTAGGTGGAGCAGTACCCCCGTCGTCGTTCTTAGGAGGAGTTGTGCCTCCATCATCGTTTTTAGGAGGAGTGGTAGTGCCACCATCATCATCTTTAGGAGGAGCCACAGGATCCTCTGGTCGTCCGGCACGCACAGCAAAATTTGATTTATTGTCGTCTGTATCTCGGGTTATTCCATCAGGGCTACCACTAGGAATGACATCCATAGTGATTTCACTAGGAACTACTAATCCGTCTGGTCCATCAGCATGAACAATAGTTAAAGGGGCGCTTAGTGTTAGTGCTAATAACGCGGCCTTACTCATGCCCATAAGATTCTTAACGTTCGCCATTTTATTCTCCTGATTTCAATTTTTTTAATTATTCGAGATACCAACATATAAAATAGATATCTAAATACCTGGAGTTACCAACGCTAGCAGATCAGCGAGCCAGATAATGTATACCTTTAGCTATTCATTTTTTGTTGCTATATATTTTCAAGAGAGGCGATAATCGAATGGCTGAAGATTATTTCCACTCCTCCTTAATATTTTTTGTAGCGCTTTCCTGATATCACTATCAATTGAAGCAGCTATCAGCACGATACCAGTCTCACATTAAATAAATACTGAATATTCGCGACTAGGAGCAAGCGCCAAAATAGATATTCCATTTAGGCACAGTCTACCCCGTGATTAAATGATAATCGATTTTTCTGATGTAATGCAAGTCCAAATTTATTCAGGTAGTCACTATTTAGAGCTGTTTTCATTTAGACTGATTCTTAATAAAGGGCTTTTTTAGTGCATCGTGACTTGAACAGACCCATATCGAAGCCACTCCCCACATTGTTAAACTTTTGATTTAAATCAAAAAAACTAGTTGGACAATAACTAAAGATAAAGGGGATTAATCACTATCAATAACTTAGAATCACAGTGTAAGACAAATACCTCATAACTAATCAGGTATTATCTCGATGAAATTTCCCTTCATGTAATCCTAGGACTACAAAATAATCAGCCTATCACTCATATTTATTGTTAAGTATGACCAAACAATTTAGTCATACACGGCGATACTTACCCCTCAAACAAGCAAATTGGAAGCGGGAGAGATATACATGTTTAATCGAAAAACACTTGGTTTTTGTGTCTTAATTATAGCAGCAGGAAGTTTTACAGGGCAAATATGGGCCGATCAGTTCAGCAGTGTGATCAACGAAAAAATTAGCAAAACAACAGTCGCCAACAAGTATGGGTTTAGCTCGTGGAATATTGAAAACTCCAGCTGTGCTCGCATTTCAAAATCACAATCAACAAGCTTCAAAACCTGTGTGAGCCAAAAAAACATACGTTATTTTAAAAAGAGATACCAGCAATACAGATGTAAAACCCGGCAGGGTACAGAACTGGTCATTTACCGCACTCAACGAATTTGTCAAAAGATACATGCGGCGATGTACATCGAAAGCTTTTAAGTTATCTAAAGTAAAAAAAGGGCGAGCAAAAGCTCTTTATCGATAACATTTCCTCAATCAAGCGCGATATTGCTCAAATCGCGCTGCCAACCACGCAAATACCAGAAAGGTCACGATCGCAGTGATCGAAAATCCCTCGACACCAGCGTGAATTATTGGTCCAAATATAGTTAACGCATTAAGAATAAGCATAACAACAACCAGGACCAACATCGCATGCCGCCCCCTTTTACGCCTCACACGTGTATTCCTTATATAAAGCATAAATGCTGACAACAAAATAGCGGCCTCTAACACCCAACTTACTATTGAGTAGTTCCATAGTCCAAGACCTAACTTAGTGGAGTTTTGAGCTAAGACAGGTAAGTCAGGCGTATGCACCAAAAAATCAAGAAACCAGTGAGAAAATACAGCCAAAGCCATAAGGATCGCGACTTTGTTTGCTTTGGAACCTCGAATCGGAATTAAATACATAAAAAGACAATAAGCGAATATAGCCCAAAGAAGCGAGGCGACAATACTGTGAGACCAGGGAAAATATTCGATCTTTAAATAACTAGCAGCCAAGTATTGTTCTTGAAGCGAAAATTTTTCAATACCCGCAACAACCAAGGTAAAAAACATTAAGTCTAATAACTGTACTGCAATAAACAACTTACCCAATGATGTCTTTTTCTCGTAACGCTTTATTGCAAAACAGACCGCATAATGACCGATAAACATAACGTACTAACCTTGACTGCCAAGGACTTTTAATAAATCACCACGAAAAATTTCTTGATTAATTGGATATATATACCGGCCTTCTATTTTAACTACTGGGGGTAATTTATGGATAAATTGAATTTCATTTTTTTCACAAAATAGGAAAACTTTTACCTCTGGAGCAGATTTTTGCAAACTATAAAGAAGCACATCAAGATTGCTTACATTAACACCCGCATAGTTATTGCCGTAACCATAAATAAAATCTGCAATAAGAATATCAGGCGTAATTTTTCGCAAGGCCTGAATAGCCTTACGTTCAGAACTAAAACAATTTACGTTAACCCCCAATTGCTGATATACATTAGAGAGGCCCGGATGAAGAGGTGATAGAGTTACCGAAAATAATTCCATTTTTTTCGGGTATCCTGATTGAAACTTATTCTGAGAAATATTTTATAGACAGCTTAATGGTACTGTCATCTACCACCACCACTGAACGATCGCTTCCCGAACCTTGTATTCTGGAACGTACGGTAATAGACGCTGGCTTTCCATTTTTCATTATTTCTACTGTCATTTTACGTGACAACATCGACTCAGGTTTTTCAGGATCATCAATCGTCATTTTAAGATTTAATTGATACTCTGGAAGTTTCAGGCTATCTGGGATAGGAAATAAGCGCCTGGCTATTAAAAAACCGTCTAGTATGTTTGCATTGATTAAAGTAATAGTCGTTTCACTTACAGGACCTGAAGTCTCGCTGCGCGGAGTTTTACTGGTTGCATATTTTGCGTCAGCAAAACCTGATTTCTCCAACAAGGTTAAATAGGCAGTAGGCGATTTTGTTATAGGGGCAGGGAAGCGCGACAGGAATCCAGTAAAGGCATAACCCTTGATGCCATTATAATCCACTTCAACCCAATAACCTTTAATGTTTTCTACAACTAGCGTTTTATCCAGGTCCGGGCGTGATGCGATAGTTAATTTGGCCCCATACTTCATGATTGCTTGCCGACCTGCAGTGGTACTTGCCAGCTTACGCAAGCTTAAGCCACTCAAGGAATGGACATACACTACATCATCCTTGGCAAATTGCCGATCATCTTTAAACGCGAAACTGTTCAAACTAAAAATTAAAGCTGTAAACATTATGGTTAATTTTGCTATTTGTCTCATTACATTCTCTTTACTAATTTGTTTTAATCAAAAAAAGATAGTATAGAACTCTATACACCTTTATAACTTTAGTCTTTATTGTCTTCTGACTATACTTTAATAATATGAGCGCTGTCCATATCATATAAGCACTGATCTCTTGCGACTATCTGATATTTGTTGCTTTATTCACATACCGCCCTAATATTTATCACAGAATATTTGCAAACGCTGTTTTCAGCAAGGTCAACCAAATTCATGCTCTATTAATTGAAATTCTCCAAACTGAAAAGAAAATAGGCTACATAGCACTATTAAATAGTAGAATTAATTATGAACATTTCAATATAATTCCGTGACCGCGTATACAGCTTGTTCATTACGATAGATTTGCTTTAGCTTGTAATCGACACCTCCTTAACTATGTGAAAATATTCTGATAAGCTGTTAACTATATGAATATAAGCTTCACAAAAATGCACGGTCTGGGTAACGACTTTATGGTAGTGGATGCCACTCAGAAAAAGTTCGATTTATCCAAACAACAAATTCGCCAGTTATCTGATCGTCACTTAGGCGTTGGTTTTGATCAATTGCTGGTAGTCGAGCCCTCCGCAGACCACAACATTGATTTTGTCTATCGGATTTATAATGCAGATGGTCATGAAGTTAGCCAATGCGGCAATGGCGCACGCTGTTTTGCACGCTTTGTAACAGACAAGGGACTGATAAATAAAGATAATATATCAGTACTTACCAATTCTGGTAAAATCATACTAAACCTCGAAAAAGAAGGCATGGTAAGGGTCAACATGGGTATCCCTGATTTTGAACCAAAAAACATCCCTTTTCAGGCAGAATCGCGTTCTAGCAGTTATAATCTGGATATCGGTAATGAAACTGTCAATATATGTGCTGTTTCTATTGGTAATCCACATGCAGTCATTTTAGTGGATGATATTAATCAGGCACCTGTTGGTGACTTTGGTCCACACATAGAAACATTGCCCATTTTCCCGGAGGGGGTCAATGTGGGCTTTATGCAAATAATTAACCGGAATGAAATAAAATTGCGTGTATATGAACGTGGTTCTGGCGAAACACAAGCATGTGGGAGCGGGGCTTGTGCCTCTGTCGCATGTGGGCGAATGATGGGCAAACTAAATGCTACTGTCACTGCCCATTTGCAAGGAGGTGATTTGCAACTCACCTGGGAAGGCGAATCAGAACCCATGTATATGACTGGTACTGCAACATCAGTTTATGAAGGACAAATATCACTATGAATATTCAAGAGAGCAAAGTGGAAGTAGAAGAAATTACTGAAAAAGATATACTCGAATACTTGCGCGATAACCCCGAATTTTTTCTCGAAAATACAAGCCTGCTTACAACATTGGAAGTTCCGCATCCTGTGAGTGGCGCCATCTCTTTAATAGAGCACCAAGTTCGGGTCTTACGTGCCAAAAATGATAAATTGAATCGCAAACTACGGGAAATCATCGGCAACGCGCGCGTCAATGACAAACTCAATGAAAGAATGTTCCACCTTGCAGGTGCGTTAATTCGTGTATCCACACTTGAAGACACGTTAATGGTGATCGAAGAATCTATGTACGATGATTTCGAAGCAGATGCGGTAGCAATCAAGTTATATGACCCAGGCCTTAAGCTCCCTCCCTCTCATAGCCAATCAATTTTACTGCAAAATGAAGCAATCCTTTCTTCATTTGGTAAAGTCATTAAAGCTCGCAAGCCTTATTGCGGTAGCCTTAAAAGCTTACAACTGGAATTTTTATTCGGCAAAAAAGGACAAAAAATTCTTTCAAACGCTTTACTGCCCATAGGGCATAAATTTGAATATGGATTTGTCGCTATTGGCAGTCAGGACCGCAAGCGCTTTCACCAAAGCAAGGACACATCATTTCTTGCTCATTTGTCCGAGTTACTAGGAAGCGCATTACAAGGGAAAATTTAGGGCCTTCTGCTAATGGGCCCATTGAATGGTGTTATTCCTTAACTTGGGCTCTTTTATACTTCTATGGCATTTAATCAAATTCAAAAGATTCAGGATTACTTAAACTATTTAAGAATAGAAAAAAGGGCGTCACCACATACGCTAAAAAGTTATCAGAGAGATCTAAAGTCATTTCACAATTTCATAAACAAACAAACAATAAACCAATGGGCAGACATCGACAGCCAGTTTATACGACAATTTATAGCCAATCAGCACCACCAACAAAACCTTTCTGCCAGCAGCCTGCGGCGGCGCTTGTCAGCCACTCGAGGGTTATTTAAGTTTTTAATTCGCGAGCAGATACTCGACTACAACCCTGTCGCAGGAATTCAAGCGCCTAAAATGGCCAAAAAACTTCCTATGCCTGTAGATGTTGATCAAATGTTCAAATTACTCACTTTACAACCTGATAGTTGGTACGCAATAAGAGATTTGGCCATGATCGAACTTTTGTATTCGTCAGGACTACGCCTGGCAGAACTAGTCTCTCTGAACACTGAGTCGATCAAACTCAAGGATCAGTCTTTGCGAGTCACTGGTAAAGGCAATAAGACCCGAATTCTCCCGATTGGAACTAAAGCCTGTAAGGCATTGATATTGTGGTATAAATCTCGAAAATCATATGAATTAGAGGATAATTCTGCTGTCTTTATTAGCCAACGAGGTCAACGCCTGCACCCACGTACTATTCAAAAACGTCTTGAATATTGGGGAGTAAAACAAGGACTTGAACAACACATTCATCCACATAAAATAAGACACTCCTTCGCCAGTCACTTACTAGAGTCAAGTGGTGACTTGCGAGCAGTCCAGGAACTTCTTGGACATGCCGACATTTCCACCACTCAAATATATACCCACCTCAATTTTCAGCATTTAGCCAATATCTACGACAAAACACATCCGCGCGCCAAAAAAAAATAGCCTCCCAATACCGTTCAACACCTTTTAGGGCGTTACTCGTCCTCAAGAGGGACTGAAAACTCCAAGGGTTGAGTTATATGCATCCAGGCACAATATAAATGGTTAAATTTGATGATTTGTTTAGTGTAGAATACTCATCCATTTGATGGCCCTGTATTTGAGACTGGGGCATTAACCTAACAGTACAGGAGTCACCGTGGATCAATATCGCGGAACAACAATTTTATCAGTCCGGCGGGGCAATACCGTAGTAATAGGCGGTGATGGCCAAGTCAGTCTCGGAAATGTAGTGATGAAAGGCAATGCACGCAAGGTACGACGTCTATACCACGATAAGGTCATTGCCGGTTTTGCTGGAGGCACCGCTGATGCCTTTACGTTATTTGAGCGTTTCGAGGGAAAACTTGAAAAACATGGCGGAAACCTGACCCGTGCCGCAGTAGAACTGGCTAAGGACTGGCGTACCGACCGTATGTTACGGCGTCTTGAAGCCCTTCTTGCTGTTGCTGATACCACTGCGTCATTAATTATCTCTGGTAATGGCGATGTTATTGAGCCTGAAAACAGCTTAATGGCTATTGGCTCAGGGGGCTCTTATGCGCAAGCTGCAGCCAAGGCTTTACTCGACAATACCGAATTTGGTGCGCGCGAGATCGTTGAAAAAGGACTGGGTATTGCCGGAGAGATATGTATCTATACCAACCAAAACCTTACTATTGAGACTCTTACCGATTCAAAATAGTACATAAAGAATTATTCGAGGAATAAGAATGTCGGAAATGACCCCGCGAGAAATTGTGATGGAACTTGATAAACATATTGTCGGTCAAGACTCTGCCAAACGTGCTGTCGCTATTGCCTTACGTAACAGATGGCGGCGCATGCAATTACCAGAAGATCTCCGGAACGAGATTACACCTAAAAATATATTGATGATTGGCCCTACAGGGGTAGGCAAAACTGAAATCGCACGGCGACTTGCCAAGCTATCGAAAGCGCCCTTCATCAAAGTAGAAGCAACAAAGTTTACCGAGGTGGGTTATGTCGGCCGCGATGTAGAATCCATTATTCGAGATCTTGCCGATGTCGCCATTAAGCTTCGACGCGAATCTGAAATGCTAAAAATGGAAACACGTGCCGAGGAAGAAGCGGAAGAACGCATACTGGACGCCTTGTTACCAACTCCACAAACTTTCGGCTTCCAGGGCGAGCAGGAAAATACAGACACCAACAAAGACACTCGACAAAAACTTCGGAAAAAACTTCGTGAAGGCACAATGGACGATCGCGAAATAGAAATTGAACTTTCCGGAAATTCTATGGGCGTAGAGATCATGGCACCTCCCGGCATGGAAGATATGACAAATCAATTACAAGATATGTTTCAAAATATGTCAGGTAATCGAACAAGCACCCGTAAGCTAAAAATCAAAGATGCATACAAAATATTACAGGAAGAAGAGGCTGCCAAGCTCGTTAACGAAGATGAAATAAAATTAAATGCGATTAACGATGTAGAGCAAAACGGCATAGTCTTTCTTGACGAGCTTGATAAAGTCGCCAAACGCGGCGATTCAGGAGGCCCTGATGTTTCACGCGAAGGCGTTCAGCGAGACTTGCTGCCATTAGTAGAGGGCTGCACGGTCACCACAAAATATGGCATGATCAAAACAGATCATATTCTATTTATCGCCTCTGGCGCATTCCATCTATCCAAACCTTCAGATTTAATCCCTGAACTCCAGGGCAGGCTACCGATTCGAGTCGAACTCAAAGCCTTATCAGCAGGCGACTTCGTCAGAATATTAACAGAACCCAATGCTTCACTTACTGAGCAATACGTTGCTTTGATGGGAACTGAGGGAGTCACACTTAAGTTTACTCCTGACGGTGTTGCTCGTATCGCGCAAGTTGCCTGGGAAGTAAATGAACGTACAGAAAACATAGGGGCAAGACGATTACACACTATGCTCGAGCGATTGCTTGAAACATTGTCTTATTCTGCTGCAGATAAAGCGGGAAACACTATAGAAATCGATACCTCCTATGTTGACAATAACCTATCTGATCTGGCTGAAAATGAAGATTTAAGCCGCTACATACTGTAACAATATATTATTAAGGAACTACCATGAGCAATTCACCTATTCCGGCCGAAATCAATTTACACAAGAAATCGCATGTTCTCGAAATTAAGTTTGATAATGATGAAAAGTATGAATATAGCTGCGAATACTTGCGCTGTTTTTCTCCCTCGGCCGAAGTCCAGGGACACGGTCCTGGCGAAGAAACACTTCAGCTTGGAAAGGAAGGCGTTAATATCGATAAAATAGAACAAGTAGGTAATTACGCCGTATGCCTGTTTTTTGATGACGGACACCGCACTGGTATTTATTCATGGGAAACCCTGTATAATCTCGGTAAGAACTACACAAGTAACTGGGAAAATTACCTGGTACGCTTAAAAAATGCAGGGCATACGCGAAGGTCTTGAATATTTAGAAGCAAATTAGTAATTAGGAAAATACCTGGCAAGATTGCTGCCCAACAATCCCTGTGACACTAGGCGATCATAAACAAAACTAAAGCCATAACTATCGTTAGGTTTTAACAACAGTCGCTGATGTAGAGACCATAAGATCACGATCAGCGATTAATCAAAGTCTGTCACTATCGGCCAGCTAAATTTTATCATTGAGCAGAGATAACATGGACAAGCAAGAAAAAACGACACATTTCGGTTTTGAGCAGGTCGCCACCGGTGATAAGCAACATAAAGTCGCGGACGTGTTTCATTCAGTGGCGGGTAAATATGACCTGATGAATGACTTGATGTCCATGGGCGTACATCGTTTGTGGAAACGTGTGGCTATAGAACGCAGTGGTGTCAAACGTGGCGACAAAGTACTTGATGTTGCAGGAGGCACTGGTGACCTTGCTATCAAATTTTCAAAACTGGTAGGCGATGAAGGACTGGTGGTACTCACCGACATTAATGGCTCTATGCTCTCTATGGGACGAGATCGAATTATCGATCAAGGCATTACTCACGGTATCGATTTCGTACAGTCCAATGCCGAAGCACTCCCTTTCGCTGATAATACTTTTAATTGCATCACAATCGCTTTTGGCTTACGTAATGTAACGCATAAAGATAAAGCGCTTGAGTCAATGTTTCGCATATTAAAACCGGGCGGTAAACTTCTAATATTGGAATTTTCTAAAACCACTGTTCCAGGATTCGACAAAGTTTATGATTTTTATTCCTTCAATATTCTGCCTCGTATTGGACAATGGATTACTCAGGATAGTAAAAGCTATCAATATTTAGCAGAATCGATTCGTATGCACCCGGATCAGGAAACGCTTAAACAAATGGTAGTTGATGCAGGCTTTGATCAATGTGACTACACCAACATGACAGGTGGTATAGTGGCACTGCATATTGGCGTAAAATATTGAATGCACAAAAACAAAATAGGATACCTGAACTCAATGCCTTATTAGGAGCGTCGCTCGAGACGCTTATCAATAAGCTTATTTCTTTAGATGAAGAGACTGCCCAGAGTTTGACTGAAATTGAAGCGAAGTTCATAACCCTTGAAGTCTCCGATCTTAATTTACAATTGACATTTCATATTCAAACACCCCGCATTCGCTTGATGACCGAATTTTGCGGTCAAGAAGACACATTAATCATCACCAACAGCAAAACCATTACTGAAATGGGCATACAAAAATTTTCAGAAGCTTCCACCTCGTTGCATGGCAAGCTTGAAATTAAGGGTGATATTGAAACAGGGCAAAAATTCAAATCCATTCTTGATTCACTGAACATCGATTGGGAAGAACATCTTTCTCATCTAACAGGCGATGTCATTGCCCACCAAATTTTCCGAACTTTTAGTAAACTAAAGACATGGGGCAAAGAATCATGGGAGCACCTTACTCAAGATAGCTCTGCCTGGATAACTGATGAAAAAAAATTATCGCCTCATGTTCATGAACTCGACTATTTTTCCAGGCAAGTCAATAAAATACGCAATGATGTCGAGCGTGCCGCGGCACGCTTACAACTACTTGAGCGCCAGCTAAAAAAGCAGGACTAAATTACAGGTTTTTATATACACTATGATACGTCCTGGACAAATATTACATTTAATGCGAATCAATCGAGTTTTCGTGCGCCATGGTCTTACTGAATTTATCAAAACCGCTCACCTGCTTCGCGCTTACCGCTTCTTTTCATTGTTTACACCCTGGAACTGGTTTCGCCGCCACACGACACCGAGAGCTAAACGCCTACGTTTAGCTCTGCAAGAACTGGGGCCGATATTTGTGAAGTTCGGCCAGATTCTCTCCACTCGCAAGGATCTTCTCCCAGATGATATTTCTGAAGAACTCGCTAAATTACAAGATAATGTAAAACCTTTCTCAGGAATTCTCGCCCAGTCTATTATTGAGCAAGCCTACGGGCGGCCCGTACATGAAATATATAAAGAATTCGACCAAACACCTTTGGCTTCAGCTTCAATTGCACAAGTCCATTCAGCCGTTATGGAAAACGGTGATCCAGTTGTCGTCAAAGTACTAAGACCTGGAATTCTGCCGCTCATTAAACGTGATTTGGCCCTTATGTATTATATTGCTGGCCTCGCTGAGCGTTTTTGGCAAGACGGTCGAAGACTCCGTCCAATTGAGGTCATTCAAGAATTTGATAAAGTTATTCACAATGAACTCGATCTCGTACGTGAAGCGGGAAATGCCTCTCAACTTAAACATAATTTCGAAGGTAACGACAAACTCTATATTCCTGATATTTATTGGCCATTGGCAACTCGTAATGTCATTACCCTCGAGAGAATCTATGGTACTCGAGTCAGTGATATGCAGACACTACAAGAAAAGGGTATTGACTTTAAAAAGCTGGCAGAAGACGGCGTCAGTATTTTTTATACGCAGGTATTCAAACATAATTTTTTCCATGCCGACATGCACCCTGGAAATATTTTTGTGGCCGATAACGGCAGCTACATCGCCGTCGATTTTGGCATAATGGGTACATTGACTGTTCGTGACCAACGATATCTTGCTGAAAATTTTGTGGCTTTTTTTAATCGTGATTATGCACGAGTTGCAGAACTCCACATTGAATCTGGCTGGGTTCCAGAAACCACTCGCGAAGATGAGTTTGAATCTGCCATTCGTGCAGTGTGTGAACCAAACTTTAACAAACCACTTAAAGACATTTCTTTTGCACAAGTACTATTGCGCTTATTTGAAACAGCGCGCCAATTCGATATGCAAGTGCAGCCTCAACTGGTTCTATTACAAAAAACGCTTCTCAATATAGAAGGATTAGGCCGACAACTATATCCCGAACTCGATTTATGGCAAACAGCCAAGCCTTTTCTCGAACAGTGGATGCATGAACAGTTGGGCGTCAAAAAGTTTGCGAACGAATTAAAAAGAGAACTGCCAAGGGTACTTGAAAAACTGCCTCGCTTACCATTGATGGTTTACGACTACCTGGAAAAACATAATAATGGTGAAAATTCTATAAAGATCGATAATGAACAACTACGTGGATTTGAAACTCTATTACAGAAATCTACTCACAAAATCATTCAATCCATCATCGGAAGCGGCTTACTAATCATTACTCTTTTACTAGTAATCGTTCCCGACAAAACACTACTTGAAATGCTACTGACTGGTTTCAGCAGCATAGGCGCTTTTAGTTTATTACTTTCAGGACTTCGCAAATAGCGACTTAATCACCAAGGCATGCGCAAAAGGCTATTAAAATTTATTGCTTTCTGTCTTATCATTGCTGGTGCTTATATCAGTTATTTATTGGTACCCGCACCCAACAAACCACTAACGAACAATCAATTCCCACACCTTTATATAAAAACATCAGGTGACAAACGATTATATAAACTACTCCCTATTCGTTTGTTCGTGGACTACCGTTATTGGTCTATCTTTGACCCTGTCACGCCACCGCTCATTAATGGTCTTTACGACCGATATTCGTTTTATGTGGCATCGAAAAAACCACTAGAGCGTTTAATTCGCTCGGTAATCGCACGCAACTTATACCCGTCTATATCAAAACCTGTTATCTTCCGCTATTTAGAAATCGGCCAGTATGATGCCAATGGAATTGTCGCTAATTCGACACTCCCTTATTTAAATTTTAGTTTGTTTGGCTATAGCCGCCGTCGTCCCTTGCAAAATACGAGAGTGTTAGAGGTCGCAAGAATTTTGGTTTCAAAAGGCGCGGATATCAATGGAATCGATGTCAATAGTGGTCGCACCCCCTTACACGAAGCTATACTTATGAATAACATTGAAGTGGTAAAATTTTTACTGAAACATAGAGCCGACCCTTATTTAAGAGTCAATCAACCAAAAAGTAAATTTCACGGTATGAACTCGCTGCAATTTTCTATTTTCATGGAAGAGGCCGCTCCTGGCGAAAGCTACACTGAAATAATCACCACCTTAACTCGGCACTTATTAAATCGATAGGCTACAATGGTTACAGTTTATCCTCGATAATTGACCGTAACATATTAACTTAACCCGACTAATCTAAACCATCCGTGAAGCTACCCATGAATACACCCGATAAAATTATTGAGAAAGTAGAGCACTGGGTAAGGACAATAGTCGTCGGCTTAAATCTATGTCCGTTTGCACAACGTGAAATCATCAAGAACAGAGTCCGATATACAGCAGATTTTGCTTGCACAGAAGAAGAGTCTTTAATTGCACTAGAAATCGAACTAAGATATTTAGTCGATCACCAAGAGGTAGAAACCACTCTACTAATTCTGCCAAATGCGTTTCCTGATTTTTTCAAATTCAACCAGTTTCTTAATTATGTAGACGGCTTATTGGAAGAGACACAGTTAATAGGAATAATTCAAATTGCGACCTTTCATCCGCACTATCAATTCGCAGATACTGCAGCTGATGATGTTGAAAATTATACTAATCGATCACCGTACCCCATACTTCATCTACTCAGAGAAGACAGCTTGGAGAAAGCCATCAAACAATATCCCGACGCAGATCAAATACCTGATTCAAATATCACTTTGTTACGTAACATGGGAAAATCGAAACTGATTGAGTTACTGTCATCATCGCCATCACCCAATAAAAAATAGATAGAGTAAAGGTGGTGAGCTTCTTGCAGTAACATCATGGCTTGTCAACTTTACCACTACTTCCTCCTATAAGGAGTTACAATATGCGTCTTAAACAAAAAGTTTTGTTTCTGATTGGTGGACTCGCTGTCATTAGCGCCGTTTCCTCACAAAACTCTACGACTGTCATTGTGAGCGAAGCACAGCAAAGGCCTTGCACAAACTTTAATGCACTCCACAAAAACACTAAAAACCTAACTCCTTTAGTCTTAGCTCTAAGCGCATGTTCCAGGCACTATACTCGTGTTTAACCACCGACATTAATAGTTCAATTTAACATAATCATATCTCAACTCTGACTTTAGTTTAGTCATCGCCTGTATTAGAATCAAACTATCTATTATTTATTAGAGTAATACCTCTATCTCAAATTAGGAAGCAGAATGATTTCTGAAAATCCGGTCAAGTCCATTCGCATATTAGTCAAAAAATATCTCGTTCGCATAGCGGTATTTGTCAGCATTTCCTTTTATATACTCGCTTGCAGCAAAATACCTGAAGGCATCGGTCAGGCCGTGAAATGGTCTGACCTTAGTGGTTGGAGCAGTGACCAGCAAAGTAAAATATGGCCTGCACTACTACAGTCATGCAAAGCATTGTCTCATAGAAAAGCCGCATGGAAGATGCTGTGCACTGAGGCTACTCGACTAAACAGTCCAGACGACGGGCAAGCTAGAAAATTTTTCGAACAATATTTTGTACCTCACAGAATTTTCAACAACAAGGGAACAGCATCAGGCGTTGTCACTGGCTACTTCGTACCAACTTTGCTAGGCAGTAATATTCGCGACAATATTTACAAGCATGCGATATACAGTCGCCCTCCTAACATGATTACTGTCAATTTGAAGTCCCTTTATCCAAGCAAACTTGCAGGCATGCGATTAAGAGGGAAAATTAAAGGCACACGACTAACTCCTTTTTTCAGTCGTAAACAAATAGATGCACCACCGTTTCCGCTGAAGGGACACGAAATAGTATGGGTAAAAGATCCTATCGCACTTTTTTTTATGCATATCCAAGGTTCAGGCTACATTAAATTAACCGATGGTAAGGTTATTACTGTCGGATACGCAGATCAAAATGGCCATCCTTATGTTCCAGTAGGGCGCGTACTGGTTAAGACAGGTGCTATACCACTTAAAGAAATTAGCTTACAAAGTATTCGGCAGTGGATGATCAAAAACCCTACCAAACAACAAACGCTTATGAATCATAATCCCAGTTATATATTCTTTCATGTCCTTCCATCACCATTAGGATCGCTCGGCGTCCCTCTCACAGATGGACGAAGTATTGCAGTTGATCGGCGTCAAATTCCTCTGGGCTCACCTGTATGGGTTGACACCAGTTACCCTGAAATTAAAACTCCTGGTGCGTCATTAAAGCAGAAAATGAGCGACTCAAAAATGAAACTGAGGCGTTTGTTTATGGCACAAGATACCGGTGGTGCCATTAGTGGTGCCGTACGTGCAGATGTATTCTGGGGAAAGGGTGATGATGCCAAACAACTCGCTGGACATATGAATCAAAAAGGGAAGATGTATGTGCTGGTTCCAAAAAAACAAAAGAACCAGCAGTAATTATATTTCAGACCAATTTAGCGAGTCCCCCTAATTTGAAACGACTCTCAAGTAAAGCGTTGCCTTTTATTGATCAGCTTTAAGTGCTTGCAATGCTTGTTGGCGATACGAGTCATTTTTTGAGGACTGGCCCAGTTTTTCCAATGCTTTTTTGGCGCCATGGTGATCTCTAAATTTACGGTACAATGCTGTAGCGGAGGTTAAACGCGTAAGCTCGTTGCCACTTTTAATTCCCGACTCCAATGCGCGTTTAGATCTTTTATTGCTCTCAGCGTTACGTGCCAGTATCTTGGCCGCAGCAGCCTTTCGTTGATTGTCTTTATGTCGAACCAAAATAGAACCTAGTCCACGAAGACTAATGTTATCCAGCTTCTTAAATTGAGATAATGCACGGCCACATGCAAGCGCGGTATTTTGCCCTGCACACTTAAAACATTTTAGAAGCCTTGATGCTGACTTCTTAACAACCTTTGTATTTGTGTTCGCTTTTACTAATCCGTGAATAGCTTCCGCTAATGATTGTTGTGCTAAGGGATACTTATCACTCGATTTTTTTCGACGACGTATTTTTTTGCACTGCAAGGCCTTCACCATTTTCGGATAGGCTTTCAATCCAAGATTCTGTAGTGCAACTATCATGGTATTAGAGGCTCCCGTTATCTTTGCCGCTTTAATGAGGTCTTTGGGTAGGTTTTTTTCATTGCTAATTAACTTGTTTTGTTTCAGATACACCTGCATCAACACCTTCCTGGTGGCTTCATCGGTGTCAGGTCTTGACAATACCTGTAACGCGACCTGTTCCAGGTCTAGATTTTTGACTTCGTGCTTCAATAGGTCTTTAGCAATTTTAAGTGCTTTCTCTTTTTTAGCATACTGGATTGCATTCAATTGAATGTTAAGTCTTAACGCTTTGGCATTACTAGCCGAAATGCTAAATGAAATTCCTGACTGCATACCAAACAATACGATCAATAGCTTAATCCATAATTTTTTCATGTCTTTTACTTATATCCTCTATTTCAAAATCACTATTTGCTAAAAATTCCTTACAATCATTACTGGAATACTGTCACTATTAACAAGCATTTAAACGTAATTTGCCAGGTAAAACTGCTGTTTATTTTATCACATTTTAATATCAGACTGCGAGTAAAGCATGTGCCGTAGCCGATACTTTTTGTTACGTATTTATTCTCCATATAGATAAATATAAACGTTGTATGGCCTACTCAGGTCTACTTCTGCTCCAAATTAAAACTAAAAATTCTGAGTAAAAGGTCAAGATTACTTTAACTTACACAAAAAGAAGGGTATATTTAGACATGCTCGTACTTAAGAGAATACAGAATACGACTCCTTAACCAGAAAAATAATTACGGATAAATCTATGTCAGACGCCAACGCCTACAAACCAATAATGTTTTTTGTTATCAAAATATCATTCTTGGCTGGAGTGTATTATTATTTTTCGGATCAGATTAATATTTATGCAAGCACCCCTGATTTAGTGATGGCCGTTATCTATACCGCTGCTTATGCAGGAGTTATTCTGCTGCTGCTACTAATGTTCCGCTGGAGCGGTTTTATCTCGCGCGTACTCGCGGGGTTCGGTGGAGTGGCCGCACTCTCGATAGTCATTGGTTTATATCTGGTTAATAACGGCTTTAGCAATATTGCCTTTATTGGATCCTATATCGGCATATTAACATTAACGATTTTACTTGGTTATACGCTGCTATTCAAAAAAGTTTAGCGGCACTTTCACTAAACCCCGACAGGAGACGTCGATTAAGACAACTATGACAGTGATCAGAACTTCACTAGCGACGTTGCAAGGACAGCTCAACTTCATCACGCTTAGCCTTACCTTGCAAGACTTCAATTAAATGTAACCCAAAGTCCATCGCAGTACCGGGTCCTCGAGAAGTAATAACGAGTCCATCCTCTACAACAGCCTGTTGCTTATAGTCCAAGCCTGTTATATTCATATCATCAAGCGCGCCAGGATAGCTAGTGGCTTTTCGGTTTTCGAGTAAGCCTGCCGCAGCAAGTGCTCGCGGCGCAGCACAAATTGCGGCCACATATTTCTTATTTTTAATGGAACGTTTTAGTAAACTCTGTATGCGCTCATCATTCATTAGATGGTCTGCTCCTGGTAAGCCACCAGGCAACACAATCATTTCAAACTCGTCAGCTAAAATACTATTGAGTTCAATCTCGGCCAGAATGCTTACTCCACGTGAACAGATTACCGTTCGCTCCTTAAGACTTGCCACAACCACCTCTATTCCTGCGCGCCTCAAAAGGTCTATAATTGTTACTGCTTCCAGTTCTTCACAACCTTCAGCTAAAGGAACCAGTACCTTAGACATTATAAATCCCTCACATTTATCCATGATATGAATGATTCTGACACAAAAAAAAGCGGAAGAAAAATTCTTCCGCGTTAAAATATCGATTAATAGTACGGCTATATTTCTACTGATTACTTTTAGCAACCTTAGTTTGTTTGTCAACTTTATATTGCTGAGCAATGCTTAAGCCTTTAAGCAGAGTTAATGCTTCAAAAAGCTGATAATCTTTTTCCAAAAGCGTCCGCTTACTTTTTGCCACTTTATCTGCTTTAGCTGACTTTACTTTCTTATTGCCGTTAGTTAGATGACGTGACAGGTTCCTTTCTTTAAGTCTCTTAATTCCAGAACTCTTTCGATGTGTCAGCTGAATATTCGCTTCCACAATAACATCTGGACTAATGCCTTTGGCTTGAATCGAACGCCCAGAGGGTGTGTAGTAGCGAGCAGTAGTGAGCTTCACCGCTGTTTTATTTCTGGAAGGAAGAATTGTTTGTACTGAGCCTTTTCCAAAAGTTTTTTCGCCCATGATAATTGCACGCTTATGATCTTGTAATGCGCCTGCTACAATTTCTGATGCCGAAGCAGAGCCTCCATTAACTAAAACAATAATAGCAGCCCCCTTGGTGACATCGCCTTCAGTTGCCCGAAAACTTTGTTTTGAATCTTTCTCACGCCCTTTAGTAAAGACGATCATTCCTGATTGTAAAAAAGCATCTGACACTTCCACTGAAGCACTCAAGACTCCTCCCGGGTTATTTCGCAAATCCAGTACTAGACCTTTAAGCTTTCCGCCTGCTTTCTTCATCAATTTGCGAGCAGCAGCCATAACATTTTTGCCTGTCTTTGCCTGGAATTGAGTAATTCTTATATAACCAAAACCTTTATCCAACATCTTTGACTTAACACTTTTAACCTTAATGACTGCTCGAGTCACTACTATTTTGAATGGCTTAGGTACCCCTTTTCGAATAATCGTAAGCACCATATCAGAACCTGGTTTGCCTCTCATTTTTTTAACAGCATCGCTCAAGTTAACTCCTTTAACAGGACTATCGTCAAGACGAATAATAATATCACCTGCTTTTACGCCAGCTCTCTTGGCTGGAGTATCATCAATCGGAGAAATCACCTTCACAAATCCATTTTCCATCTCGACCTCAATACCCAAACCACCAAACTCTCCTGTGGTACTGGTTTGCAACTCGCGAAAATCATTCTCATCCAGGTATGAGGAATGTGGATCAAGCCCTGATAACATCCCCCGTATGGCATATTCAAATAATTTCTTATCATCTACTTTGGTGACATAATCGTTCTTAATCTTTATATAGATGTCAGTAAAGGCGCGTAATTCATTTAACGGTAAAAGTGAACTCGAACTTACCGGGGAAACCGCGCCACTGCGTTTTGCAAGCACCCCATTACCTACCGTCAGTCCTATGCCAATCAGCATGCCTACCAATAATACTGCTGGGTACTTAATTCTGGATTTCATTCGATACTCCCGGGTTTATTCCCTACCTTTAAAATAATAAATTGTCTCTTTGCTAATTTTTATAACATGGCTTACTTCTTAAAGTTAGCACAAATTAGCAGACCACGAACAGTAGCCTAATTACAAATTATGTAATTAAAAAATTTAAGTCAGACTCAGGTTCTGCTCCGTCAACAACATTAACCCCTGTACTCTGTACGGAATAGCTCTTTCGTTACTGCTAATATTAAATTTTCGCCTGTTTTTTCCTAAAATACAAAGCCCTTTAAGAACCATACAGTTCTTTAAATAACTCTATTCTACCAACGGTTCTTTAGACTATTCTTTAGACGTTAGCTTATTTTTCGCCAATTTTCGACACCATTTCACGGGATTTAAAGGAATACCGCGTTTCCTGATTTCAAAATATAAGCCCGAATACCCTAATCCGCCACTATCTCCTGTAGCTGCAATAATCTCGCCAGCCTTTACCCAGTCTCCTACTTGCTTATAGAGCGTTTGATTGTGACCATACAAAGTCAGGTAGTCATCACCATGATCTATCGCCACAATTAAACCATAGCCCCGCAACCAATCAGCATAAACTACCTGACCATATGAAATAGCCGCCACCTGCGCTCCAATCGGTGCTTTAATAAACACTCCACGCGTATGTAGCGTACCGTTATTATGCTTCTTCCCAAAGCGACTTGCTATATTGCCACGAACAGGCCAATTCATACTTCCTTTTAGGTCGCCGAATTTTTTGAAGACAACTTTTGTGACAGGAAGATTTTCCGGAGTTGTTTTTATGACCTTGAGAATAGCAGCAAGTTCCAACCGACTTTTCTCATGAGCTCGTAAGCGTAGTGCCTTATTTTTCATTTTCTCAGCCAAACGCTTAAGTAGAAATCTACGTGCTATATCGCGTAACGCTATTTTTTTCTGTTGCTGAATATATCCCAGGCGCAAATTTTGTAACGACTCTCGCCTCTTATAAATAGCAATCTCCAGTTTTTTTAACTGTAATAATCGCCGATTGATATCAGCGACTTGTTGTTGTCGGTATTTTTGTATGTAACGATGATAAATCAGGCCACGCTGCGTTAAGGCAGTACTATGATTACTCAACAAGATCTTAAGATAAGACATTCGACCCTGCAAAAAAGCCAGACGCGCTTCTTCACTTAACGAAGCTAACTGTCGACTTAACATTATATTACTTGCGTTGCGCTTATGATTGAGGATAAGCAGCTGACGCCGCTCTTGTCGTTGTTGAAATAAATTATTTTTAAGCTTACGAGTAAGCTCGGCGAGCTGTTTTTCAGAAAGATTTAATTGATAAAGCTCAGTACCATATTGTTTTCTATTGGCAATCAGCCCTTGATTAACTCGCTTTATCTTTGCACGCAATACTTTAAGCTGTTGTTGGGCTTTTTTTCTCTCTTCTTGTGTACTTTTAGCAATGACATCCGTTTGAAATAATATAACGCCCATAACAAACGTCACACAGCAAATAACTTTCAATTTTTTGCAGTAGACTGGTACACTTTTAATTTGTAGATTCTGAATCCTCAGCAAGCGAACGCCCTGTCATATCTGCAGGAATTTCCAAATCCATTAACTCTAATATAGTGGGGACAACATCAGCCAACACCCCATTATCCGTTAACCCAATCTTACGGCCTACATAAATAAGTGGAACAGGGTTTAAAGTATGTGCAGTATGAGCTTGACCAGTACCATCTCCACGCATTTTTTCAGCATTCCCATGGTCTGCTGTCACAATCCACTCACCACCAACCTTCACCATTGCATCGTAAACCTTACCAATACAAACATCCAATGCTTCGATTGCCTTAACAGTGGCATTAAAATCGCCCGTATGACCCACCATATCCGGATTCGCGTAATTACTGATGATAACATCGTATTTACGTGACTCAATCGCCTCTACTAATTTTTGAGTCATCTCCTCCGCACTCATTTCTGGCTGCAAGTCATAGGTAGATACAGCAGGGGAGGGAATTAGTATTCTATCTTCTCCTTCAAAAGGATCTTCTTCGCCGCCGTTAAAAAAAAATGTCACATGCGCATACTTTTCAGTTTCCGCAATTCTTAACTGACGCAGACCTAACTTTGACAAATACTCACCAAAAACGTTATGCATCCTATCTGGCGGGAACGCAACAGGAATATCAAATTCTTTACTATATTCCGTCAAACTCATAAAGACCGATAATTTTGGAAAATACTCTCTAGTAAAAGCACCGAAATCAGCCTCTATAAAAGGGCGCGTGATTTCTCGAGCTCGATCAGAACGATAGTTCATAAACACAATAACATCGTTATCATTAATAGTGACTGGTTGACTGCCTTCCGGTACAATCGCTGTCGCTTGTACAAACTCATCTGTTTCGCCGCGTTCATAGGCCATGTTTAAGCCTTGCTCCGCAGTTTCCGCATGGTAATCGGCTTTACCCTGGGTAATTAATTCATAACAAGCCTGAACCCGTTGCCAACGACTATCGCGGTCCATGGAAAAATAGCGCCCGATAATACTCGCTATCCGGCCCGAGCCCAGCGCAGTAAATTTATCCTCCATCATTCTTATGGAGGTTTGCGCACTTTTGGGTGGAGTGTCACGCCCATCTAAAAAAGCATGGACATAAACATCTTTAACACCTCGCTCCACAGCCAGCTGTGCCATAGCATGAACATGCTCTTCATGACTATGGACCCCGCCTGGCGAAAGTAGAGCCATAATATGAACAGCACTCCCATGTTCGAGCGCTAGATCAACTGATCCGGTTAAGGTCGAATTGGTAAAAAATGAACCCGTTCTGATCGCGCGACTAACGCGAGTAAACTCCTGATAGACCACACGGCCTGAACCAAGGTTTAAATGCCCCACTTCAGAGTTACCCATTTGATTGCTTGGTAGGCCCACGGAAGCACCGGATGTTTGGATCAACGTATGCGAGTAATTAGCCCAGAGCTTATCCCAATTAGGCTTATTAGCAGCATTAACGGCATTAAAATCATCGTTTTCACTATATCCCCAGCCATCGAGAATGGTGAGGAGGAAGGGTTTTGGTCTTTTCGACATTTCTCTGTAATATCCGTAACTTACACTAATTTTTAGCACATTGGCCAAAAATCGTTAATTTTTTATAGGTTTAGACAAAGTCTAAGTGATTTTAGGTTTAGGTGCGAGCATCGCTCCAAAGCCTATGTATTTCCTGTAATTTCCCCTAACAGGCATAATAATTTCAAATCAAGGGGTTCACAAGCACCTTATTATTGTATAATGTTCCACTTATAAAGGGCAGTCCCAATTTAATATAAACACTTAAAATCATAATTATATTAGATATCATCAACAACGGGTATCAGAGATGAGCACTATCACAACTGATCTACTAATTACGCAGGACGAAGACATTGACCGCGCGTCAAGATCGATCAAAGCAATGTCACATCCACTACGCCTTAAAATATTATGCACTCTGGGAGACCGGGAAGTCAGTGTACAGGATATTGTAGAGTACGTAGGCACCTCACAGAGCAATATATCACAACACCTTGCAATCTTAAGGGACAAAGGCATTCTTTCTTCCAGAAAGGACGCAAATCGAGTATATTATCGCGTCGGTGACCCAAGAACTTTACGCTTGATTAGTATGATGCGGGAAGTTTTCTGCTCTACCCGAGAAAATTAAAGGCGAGAAAATTAAAGACGAGAAATAAAGGCTGGTTGCAACTAGTCTTCATAGGCTGTTGCCCGTTGTACAAATCGTAAATTCCCGATTGAATTTCGGTGAGCTCGCCCTCATGTATTTGCTATCTACAAAAGCAATTTTTGTTCACACTATAGGAAGCTTGATTTAGTACAGTGGTCAGCGGTCAAAGCCGCTTTATATCTCACTTTAATAATCATCTTTCCTGAAAGACTCTGACGAAACTATTATGATTGATAAATCTTTTACTGCCTTTATTTCACAAAATACAATTCTCTTTGGAATTTTCATGGCATTGATCACACTGCTCATTGTGACTGAGTTCCAGCGTCGTGGCAAAAAGTACAACGACATTAGACCGGTAGAAGCTATTGGCCTAATTAATCAAAAAAATGCAATTGTTATTGATGTTCGTGCCAAAGAATTATTTAAGAAAGGACATGTCACTAACGCTGTTAATATTCCTCTCGAAGAACTCAAGAGTAATCCGAAGAAAACAAGCAAATTTAAAAATAAACCTATAATCGTTTACTGCAATAGCGGCAACTCCTCTATGGCAGCCTGTAAGGTTTTACAGGATCAGGGCTTTGAACTTGTGCATAATATGCGCGGCGGAATCAATGCCTGGGAACGCGATAGCTACCCTGTTATCACCGGCTAACTCCAGAAATTTGATCTTAAGATTACACCTTAAAACGAAAACTTAAATCATGAGCGATACCCAGCATATTGTCTGCCCCCATTGCCATAAAACGAACCGGATTCCCTCTAATAAGGATTCACTGCAAGCTAAATGTGGGCACTGCAAAAAAACTATTTTTGATGGTTACCCTGCAACACTCAATGAAAGTAATTTGGATACTCATTTAAATAATAGTGACATCCCCGTTATTGTAGACTTTTGGGCAGACTGGTGTGGGCCTTGTAAAAGTATGGCACCTGTTTTTGAGCAGACCGCAAAAAAAATGCAACCGTTAGTACAGTTTTCAAAGGTTGATACTGACGAAAATCAACGTTTAATGGCACGGTTTAATATTCGTGGCATCCCCACCCTTATTATTTTTAAGGACGGCCAAGAAACAGGGCGCCGGTCCGGCGCTATTCCAGCTAGCGAATTACAAGACTGGATTCAGCAACATTTATAAACCCAATTTTTCAGACAATCTTATTGACTAGTAGAGTGCATCCCATGACTGACGAAAATTCACAAAAAGAAGAGAACGAAGAAGGCCCGGCAATTTCAATTTTGCAAATATACATGAAAGACTGCTCCTTTGAAGCGCCTAATACTCCAGAAATTTTTAGTGAAACCGGCACTCAACCTGATTTTAAATTTTCATTAGACTCTAGCGCACGACAGCTTGAAGAAGATGTATTCGAAGTACTGTTAACCGTTACGGTAACAGTGAAACTTGGCGAGAAAGTGATGTGTTTGGCTGAAGTTCATCAAGCAGGTGTCTTTAATTTTCTAGACTTTGAAAAAGAAGAGCTTGAAGCAGCGCTTGGCGCATGGTGTCCAGAACAACTATACCCTTATGCCCGAGAAACGATCAGCAGTCTCACGGGTAAAGGTGGTATGCCAATTTCTCTCGACCATCAGAATTTTGAAAGTATCTATGCACAAAATCAAGGATCAGAAACGACTCATTAGTTATCCCTGTGACAAATAATAGCACACAAGCAACTATTGGAATTGTCGGTGCAGGCTCTTGGGGGACTGCGCTTGCAATATTACTGGCTAATAATAATGTTCCAAGCATACTTTACGGAAATGATTTAAACGTTTTAAACGATATTAAAAATAATCGTGTTAACCAGCAATATCTGCCTGACATACCCGTACCAAAAAACTTGCAACTTGCCTGGTCACTCAAGGATCTTGCAGCAGCAGACATAATACTAATAGCGGTCCCCAGTCATGTATTTAGGTTAGTACTGGAAGATCTACGCGATGCTTTACCACACATTAACAAGATTGTTTGGGCGACCAAAGGACTCGAACAGGGGACTCATAAATTACTGCATGAGGTTGCTCAGGAAGTATATCCTTCTGAGATTCAAACCGCAGTATTATCTGGCCCAACTTTCGCCTATGAAGTGGCGCGCCATATGCCAAGCGCGGTCACTATTGCTTCCACACACAAAACCTTTGCGAAGACACTCGCCGCCCTTTGCCATTGTGATCACTTTCGCGCTTATACCAGCAGTGATATTGTAGGAGTACAAATAGCAGGTGCTGTTAAAAATGTATTAGCAATAGGCGCTGGTATTGCAGATGGCTTAAAATTTGGTGCAAATGCCCGCGCGGCACTTATTACGCGGGGTCTGGCGGAAATAATTCGGCTTGGTGCTCATTATGGTGCTGAAGCACAAACTTTTATGGGCTTGGCTGGCCTCGGGGATCTTGTATTAACCTGTACTGACAATCTCTCACGTAACCGAAGATTTGGTCTGGCAATTGCGAGTGGTGAAACACATACACAAGCACAAAAAACTATTGGGCAAGTTGTCGAAGGGATTAATACAGCCGATGTGGTCTATAACATTGCCTGTGACGCAGGAATATCCATGCCCATTACTGAACAAGTCTACCGCGTAATCCACCAAAATGCAGATCCACGTGAAGCAGTACAAAGTCTATTTTTGAGAGAGCTTAAAGCCGAAACAGAGTAGCTTGGCTATCAAACCAAGCTATTCCTGATTAAGCATTCGCTTTTACAAATATCAATGCTCATATTTAAGTAATGATATCAATAAAATACTCAATATAAAACGAACTGCACTCTATCCTAAGCTAACTGATATGAAACCTGGCATCGATATCAGCCTCAGCCTGAAGCCAATGCCGCATATCCTGCCCGTCATAATCGCTATTTAGCGCATTGTAATAGGCCGCCTCAGCTATCATCATCACACGCTGTTCAGTAGTAATGTTGGGATCCTGAGTTTTTTTAGCCGACTTTGCCCGAGGCTTGGCTGTTGTTGATTTTGCCTTTGTCTTGTTAGTTCCTGTAGCAGACCTGATTACAGGCTTTTTCGCTGCTTGCTTGCCACTCGCTTTTTTTGAAGTAGATGAAGCACCCTCTTGTTTTGCACTGATGGTTTCAGACTTGTTACTACCGGTTTTCCTTTTAGTCATTCGATAACTCCTGTTATATCTTTTTAAATCATATATTTAGATAAGACACGGGCCGGGTATTTACTGATTATTATTAACTTCGGTCAGGTGTATAAAAAAGTATATATCACTTTCAGGTATTTTCCATATCAACTCTCTAGAGGTGTGCTCTACTCAACAGTTTGTAAATTAAAGGTTTTCCAATTCGGCATACATCATTCACAATTCCAACGGCATGTTGTGGTAGTATGATTAAAGTACAATAATTATTGAGTTATGGAGAAGTCTCATGTCATCTAGAACTACGATTACCTGGTCTGGTATCGGTTTGCGCTTTTTGTCTGCATTATTATTGGTATTTTTGACGTACAATCCGTCTAAATTCTCATACTATCACTGGGGCATCGTCGAAATGGTCGATCATTTTAGTGTTGCGAAAGTATTTATCGGAATTGTACTAATAATAGGCTGGGCAATATTTTTACGTGCCACCTCACGCTCGCTAGGAAAACTAGGCTTAATATTAACCACCGGTTTCTTTGTTACTTTAGTCCTTCTTCTCCAACAACTTGGATTTAAGGTCACCAGCCTCGATGGAATTGTATATGTCGTATTAGTAATTTTAGCGGCCATAATGACAGTAGGTATGAGTTGGTCACATATTCGCCGTCGGTTAACGGGTCAAGTGGATGTTGATGAAATGCACACAGGCGAAGAATAAAAAACAAAACAATAAACTATTATTTCGTCAAAATTAAAAAGGGACCATTACAGGCCCCTTTTTAACTCCCGCCACTAAAACCTGCCTGGCGCCAAGCTTCATATAATATTACTGCAGTTGCATTGGCTAAATTTAGGCTACGGCCTTGATCACTCATTGGTATTCTGATTTGCTGTAATTCAGGCACAGCGTTCAATAGTTCTTTTGGCAATCCTCGCGTTTCAGGACCGAATAAAAGGGTGTCACCCACATTAAACTGACAATCTGAATAGTGACGAGAAGCATGTGTGCTACAAGCGTAAATTTTTCCTCTCGCTTGCTGCTGATAACATATAAAATCAGGCCATGTTTTCACGCTCACATATTCATGATAGTCCAGCCCGGCTCTACGTAAACGCTTGTCATCCATTTCGAAGGCAATGGGTTCGATTAGATGCAGGCGACTCCCGGTATTCGCACACAGCCGAATCGCTGCGCCCGTATTAAAAGGTATTTCTGGTTCAAAATATACGACGTTAAACATTGTGGTCTCTGTAAAAGATTGATTGAAAACGAAAGCCCTAATCTAAAGGTAATACACTGGCCCTGTCTCGGTGAATATGAGAAAATTCGATAATGAATAATAAATCCGAACTCTTGTACAGCAAGTTCGCCGGTCTGGATTTTAACACCCCTCTGGTATTATTGTCGGGCTGCGTAGGCTTTGGCGAAGAATACACACGAATCGAAGGATTTTCAAATACGGATGCCGGCGCTATTTGCCTCAAAGGAACCACCCTTGAACCTCGCTTAGGCAATAGACCACACCGTGTTTTTGAGACTCCTGAGGGAATGCTTAACGCAATAGGCTTACAGAATCCTGGTGTTAAACAAGTTATTGGCAGTATTTTACCTAATCTTGATTTTTCAGAAACCCGTTTTATCGCCAATGTCTCTGGCTCAACAATTGAAGAATATGCCGAAGTTACCCGCTTATTTGATGATTCTCCAATTGATGCCATGGAAATCAATATTTCTTGCCCTAATGTCAAAGAGGGTGGCGTCACTTTTGGTAATGACCCGGATATGTCGGCACGCGTTGTCGAGGCATGTCGAGCACAAACTAGTAAGCCCTTAATCACTAAACTCTCACCTAACCAAACAGACATTGCCTATAATGCGAAACGCTGCATTGAGGCAGGCACAGATGCGGTGGCTGTAATCAATACACTTATGGGAATGGCCATTGATATCCACAGCCGTCGTCCTGTTATTGGTAACAATCAGGGGGGGTTATCAGGTCCTGCAATAAAACCGATCGCTCTATTGAAAGTACACCAAGTTTACCAAGTATGTAAAAAGTATAATATTCCTATTATTGGACAAGGCGGTATATCTAATGCTAATGATGCAATTGAGTTTATTATTGCTGGAGCGTCAGCAGTAGGAATAGGCACCGCACTTTTCTACGACCCCCTGATATGCAAAACTATTAACACTGGTATAAGCGAGTACTTGCTAAAAAATAATTTTACTAATATTAGTGAGCTGGTAGGTACAATTGAAACTTATTAAAAAATATATGCTCCACTATTATAGACGCTTAAAACTCACGATCACTCTCTTATATATTTTTTGATCACGAGGAAAATAGTAAAGTGCGGGAGCCTGATATATTAAGAAAACTAGCTGACCTCCCTGTGCAAACCCGTGAACCTCTCTTTTTACTTGCAAGCCTTTATCCGTTGTAAACACAACCACCAACCTGAACCCATTAATATTACGTCCAATAATTGCAGGACCATTTGCCACTATTTTTATATTCCGGGTGACTCTTATATTTTTGAATACTGAAACAAATATTCCAGCAAGCTCGGAAGGCAACATGGAATCAAGAGACAGTACCTTCTGTTTGTCTCGAGATATTTGACGTAGCACGGTTTGCAACGTGTCTTCCGATAGCGACCCTACTTTTATAAATTGAAGTGACAAGCCATCTCGACTCAACACAATACTATTCTTATTACCGACTTGTTGCATCCAACCTGCAGGTGCCTGAATACGAAACCTGTTATAGGCATCAGATAGCTCCGTTATTGTTACGGGTTTCCATTGAGAACCAACACATGCACTTAATATACTTATGGCGAACAATAAAATAATCGCCTTTATTTCTTTATTCATCTATAACCCTGACTTAACTTTTTTATCAATTCGCATAATATAATGATTTGCATAAGCAGCGTGCTTTCCCCGTGGACGTAATTTTAAATACTGTTTAAAATATTGTCGTGCCATTTTGAACTTTTTCTGTTTAAGATAAAATATCCCTAATGCATTATACGCCGGGGCATATTGCGGTGCATTACGTGTTGATTTTCGATATGACTCTGCCGCTTTTTCATAATCTTTACTATGACCACGAAGGCGATATGCCTCTCCAAGAAAATATGGGAAATAACCAGGATACATCTTACCCATGTTTGGTCGATTCAATATCAAAATAACACTTTTATAATTACTCGCTGACAAATTTGTTTCAAGATCGGCTATTTTGACTTTACGCATTCTCAAATTATATAAGCGACTACGTTTGATTTTCTTAACGCTACCAAATTTAGCATGTAATTTCTTAAAACTGGCAATGCGCTCCGTTAATTTAGGATGCAGACTCACCAACTCAGGCTTGTCTCTTTGTAATAACTTAATCTCAGCCACCAGATGCTCAAACACTTTATAAGCTTCAGAAGTATCATATCCTACTTTTTTCAATCTTAAAAAAGCCATCCTGTCAGCTTCTCGTTCCAGATTACGACTATATCCATAAATGCTTCTTTTATTTGCACCAATATCTGTCGCAGATCTAATTTTCATTCTTCTTTTTAAAGCGTGCTTATTAACATAATGCGCGCCTTCATGCCCCAGTACGGTCGCAAGCTGCGCTTCATTTTCAAGACGCGCTATTAACCCAAGATTAAAATATATTGTGCCATTAGCCAACGCAAAGGCATTTAAGTCAGTAAAATTTAGAATTTTAACTTTAATTCGATTTTTAAAAGTTGGATACAAGCGGTTCATTACGGACTGTAAATAAGCCGTCACTTTTGGGTTGTTGTACACAGAACCGTTGCGTTTTAATGTCGCCGCTATTTTTCTTGCAGTCCCCAACGCCCGAGCTTCATCTTGTTTATCAATAACCAGTTTATCAGTGTTATCCAATCTTTTCTTTTCAGGCATTATCTGACAAGATGAAAAAAACGCTGTTATTAATAACAACGTCAAAATTATTAATTTATTCATATTACTTTCCCTGGTACTACTACTTATTAATAGTTCTCCGGTAAGACAAAAGGCCGGGGTAATTAGCCAGCATATTATCGATCAGATAAGAAATATTATCATAACGATTAAAGTCACGCTGCGGATTTAATATATAATCTACCCATAACAATGCACCACTATTTAAATCTACTACTCCCATAATAATATAGGTTTTACTACTAATCCCAGTCACAGCAGGATCAACCAATCGTTCTTCTCCAGTAACAAACAACGCTGCTTTTGCCCCGGTTTTCCTGGCGATAAATCTTAAACCGTTACCTATACTATAATCAAAATGCTTAAGTTTCGAACGCCAATCGATCAGACGTTTTCCTGAAGTGTAATTGACTGCATTGCGTGAAACAAGATCATAAAGCGCTAGATGACGCCTAATTCTGACAGTTTGGGGTTTAGTGAATACTGGCAAATTAACTAGACGGAATTTTTTCTGCTGTTTGGCATACAAAGTTAATTTACGTAAAACCAGCTTATTGATTATTTTACTTCTAACCTCAAGCTGATCTATGATTGGCCCTTTGCGCACCTGAATAACGGGAATATTGATCTGCAATAAAACCATTTTTTTTGGCAGCTCAACACTTTCATTTAAAAGTGAATAGTGAACGCGGTGCCTAACATTGGCTTCAGAGCCACAGGACACTAATAACATCGTTTGCACTAACAATAGTAATGCACGAGTCGCGCACTTGCCGGAACGCTTAAGTGAAAAATGAGTTGAGTGTTTCGACATGAATAGCTAATAACCTACTGTATAAATTTCATTGTTATAATTGCTTTAATGGAATTAACCCCATTAAATTACCCTTAATACCATACCATAAATGACTGTTTAAAGATCTTTCTCGACTTCGAAAATTGATCTCCCTTAGTTCTATATGACTCTAAAATAATCACGAGCAATACCACCTCCAAGACTTTCAACTCTAAATTGAAACAACATATTTTCCACCTATATATTTAAGCTAGAGCAACACCCCCTCCGTACACAGGCTTAAACTATTGATATTTGGGAAGTTATAGAAACTATTTTCTGGCACAATGCTTGCATTTTTGAACGCGTACAAATTAATATACACGGATGAAATAATGTACAAAGACTACTTCGAACTGGAGAGGGACCCCTTTCGGATTACTCCCGATATACAATCATTTTTTACGGGAGGTGACCGCGGCGCAATTCTGCGCGCACTTATTTACGCCATTAGTAATGGTGATGCCATTGTTAAACTAATAGGCGAAGTCGGCAGCGGCAAAACGATGTTATGTCGCATGCTTGAACAATACCTACCTGAATCTGTTGATATTGCCTATATCTCCAACCCCCGATTAACCCCGGACAATATACTGCAAACAATCGCTTTTGAGCTAGATTTACCTCTCTCTAATCACGAATGCAACAACCGCGTGTTGATGCTCGGAGCACTGCAGCAATACTTGGTAACAGCACATGCTGAAGGTAGACAAGTAATAGTACTGGTTGAAGAAGCGCAATCGATTCCTATAGAAACGCTTGAAGAGATTCGCCTGCTTAGTAACCTGGAAACTTCACACCATAAGTTACTCCAAATCGTTCTATTTGGTCAGCCAGAACTCGATAATATTTTACAAACCAAAAGCATTCGCCAAATTTCCGAACGTATCGCAAACAGTTTTTACCTACAGCCTTTAAGCATCGAAGATGTCTTTGACTATATCCAATTTCGTTTACATGCTGCGGGTTATCGTGGAAGTAATATCCTTTCACGTGCCGCGATAAAATCCATTTTTCGTCATAGTCGAGGCCTGCTACGTAGAATTAATATTCTCACCGATAAAGCCTTGCTCGCTGCATACCAGGACAAATCGACTATTGTTCAAAAAAATCATGTTAAACGAGCTGTAGAAGAATTTCCTACAAGTAGGCCCTCTATGGTCACCGCTCCAATGGTATATGCCGCTCTTTTTAGCTTATTAGTAACCGTAAGCATTGGCTTGCTGTCACGGCAAGTACCCGTTCAAAAACATATTCCTGATTTCAATCAATTACCAGCGACTCAAGCAGGCTACAGCACCCAAAATACCATGCCTCGAAAAATGGCAAAGTTAACTCTTGCCTCCAAAGATATCCAGCCACCGGCTCTCATCGAAGAGAAACACGCCCCCAATCCACCTTACAATCTTCACCATAAATTAACACGTTCGCAACAATGGCTGACTAATGCTGACCGCAACCATTTTACTATTCAGGTATTGCTGACAAACGCCGATATAAAGGATGAGTTTCTAAAGATACTTAACAAGAACTCACTGTCGATAGCCGCAGATAAGCTATATTTTATCCGCACAAATATCAGGGGAAACCCCATGCTGAAAGTGCTCTATGGAGAATATACGAATTTTGCGGCAGCGAATAAGGCGCTTCTGGCATTGCCGGCTGCGCTACGACAGTATCAGCCTTATATAAGGAACATTGGAACAATGGAATCGTCAGCCGTCAGCATCAAGGCCACGAATCGGGAACTGTAATGCTAAATGCAAACCACGAGATAACATCTCAACGATATGGAATCTATTGGAAGCGCCTTTTAATAGTCGCCGTTATGACGATGACTTTAGTTGCGTGCAATCCTGCACGCCCCCCACAAATTTCAACAGGTCACTTGCAACAAAAAATCGTGAGCAATAAGCGCGTACCTTTACCCGTTTTGCAATCACCGGTAGTACCCTTGCCAGAACCACGTACCAAAGAAGAGACCTATACCATTGTTGTCAGTAATGTCCCGGTAAGAGAACTGTTATTTAGCCTCGCAAGAGATGCCAAAATAAATGTTGATATTCATCCTGAAATTGAGGGTAAAGTTAGCATTAACGCAATTAGCCAAACTTTGCCACAGATTTTAAGTCGTATTTCGGCTCAGGTAAATATTCGTTACCAGATAAAAGGTAAAGTAATCTCTATTACCCCAGACAAACCTTATTGGCAGAATTATCGCATTGACTACGTCAATATGGCGCGTAAAAGTGAAAGTGAAGTCAGCGTCGCAACACAGATAGCCACTGCGGGCGGCAGTGTCGCCGCAACCAGTAAGCAAAGCACTAATGGAAACACGTCAAAAACTAAAGTGACTAACACTTCTAGTAACGATTTTTGGAAAACTATAGAAAAAAATCTTAAAACCCTCGCTAATGTTGATGGTGATAAAGACAAAACAAAACTAGTTATTGTCAATCCCACGAGTGGAATTGTGAGCGTTAAAACAACTCAAAAACAACATCTAAAAGTACAGTCCTTCGTCGACAGGGTCATGGAAAACGCGCAACGCCAGGTCCTAATTGAAGTCACTATTGTTGAAGTCGAACTTGGCAACCGTTTTCAAGCCGGTATAGATTGGCAGCGTCTCTCAAATAATTCCGGCACAGGGTCTAATGGAATCAGCACCATTTCTAATTTAATTGGCTCCAACTTAGCCGCTGCTCCAGTGTTTAGCCTTGGTTATAACCGAACCCGAAGCAATGGTTCTAATATAAGTGCCACGATGAAGCTTCTTGAATCTTTCGGAAAGGTAAAAGTTATTTCCAGTCCTAAAATCATGGCCTTAAACAACCAGACTGCACTGCTTAAGGTGGTGGACGAAAAGGTTTATTTTACCGTTGAATTACAAGTTGAAACGGCCACTCTCAATACACCTGAAAGACGAACATTTACAAGTCAAATTCATACTGTTCCTGTAGGACTGGTAATGACGGTTGTGCCACAAATCAATAAAGAAGGCTACGTGAGCCTGAACATTCGCCCTACAATCACGCGTATTACAGGTTTTGCCAACGACCCGGCACCGGCATTGATGAATGCCAACTTCACTAACTTAATCCCTGAAATACAGATACGTGAAATGGAGTCACTATTACAGGTCGCCAATGGACAAACCATTATGATGGGCGGCTTAATGCAGAACAAAATTGATAAAAAGACCAAGTCCTTGCCCGGTTTGTCCAAATACAAACGTATCAATAAACTCCTAAGTTATCGCGATCACGATTTCACAAAAACAGAATTGGTTATTTTTATCAGACCCACTATTATAAAAAACGGCAGCCCTAACTCTGATGCTTATCGCCAGTACTTGCCAAAGGCCCAAAGTCATAAACGCACACATGTTTCGAGTAAAAGGAATTGAGCCATGAGTCTTTTACTTGATGCATTAAAAAATGCTGAAAATGCAAAGAATGATAAGGGAGACGAAGCTAATGAAGAGTTCGTAGCCAGTTTTGATTCTGAAGAATTAAAGCATGACATCATTCCACCACTCGACCCAGTAGACTTAGCACAAGCCGCTACCGAAGCTGACCCGAAGAATATTGTTCAGGAACCGGCACTTGAGTTAAAGGATTCAATCACAGTCGGCGCACCTACACTAGATAATGCAGGTAGTTCCGAACAAATAGTTGATCACACATCAGATAGTCCTGTTATCGTAACTGACAAACATTCTATTTCTCCAGAAGAAGAGCTGCCAGAGAAAGAGAAAGAAGA
>VAOX01006632.1_pt1 | contig 34470 bp, 33 predicted proteins | sample 3393891 | NCBI WGS metagenome assembly VAOX01 (sample SAMN08290429, study PRJNA428436) | hydrothermal vent metagenome | isolation source: Deep-sea hydrothermal vent chimney | place: Indian Ocean: Southwest Indian Ridge | depth 2822 m m
CAAACCGTTTGGGGAAATGCTTACAGCTCACCCACCTCAAACCTGATCGCCGGCGGACTCCGCTTTGGTGATGATCCCAAAACCTCAGCATTAGATGCAGACTGTCGTGTTCATGGTACTGAAAACGTATTTGTAACCGATGGTAGTTTTATGCCAAACGGCGGTAGCGTTACACCAACTTTTACCATCTATGCCAATTCATTCAGAGTAGCGGATAAAATTAAGGCGCAGTTGGGTTAAGTTAATGAATTTGAATTTGGGATAAAATAAGAAAAAGTAGAAATAAAAAATGCCTGTTTTCTGTATGATTTGTAGTCTAATCTAGTCTGTCGGCAATCCCACATACTGATTATTAGTCCTACTCTTGCTAAACAATTCAGCTCTCAACTTTTGTGTAGACCAGATGATTTCACATTTAACTCGGATTACAATGTTGTTATCATCAACCCGTGGGTATAAATTAAAATTCGATAGTAGAATTATGTGTTAATTTTTTCTTCTCACTGCAGTGAATTACAATATACGATTCTATTATCATGTTCCATTCGATAGTTAACTGCACAATATAATAGAAATTATTTAATATAAATGCTTATAGTGATGCATAACTTTATTTGAGAATATTTTTTATGAAAGAAATAGAATACATTAATAAACAAGCGAAAAGAGAATTTGAATCATTACCTGATGTAATACAAGATCAATTCACAACTGATCTATTAGCTGTATGCGAAAATAAAAGACCATTTTCTACCATCAAAACATTAAAAGAAAGTGTTGGTATTGGTGCTATTGAACTAATCGAAAATGGCAGCCCTGCATATCGATCAATTTATGTGGCCAAATTTCATAATACTGTTTATGTACTACATTCATTTACCAAAACTACAAATGGCGTTGATAAAAAAGCCATGAAAACAGCTAAAGCACGATATAAATTAATGAAATCATTACAATAGTAATATACAAACACTTGCATATATTCAAGTACTTACATATACTTATATTTATCTTCATAGGAGTTACTATGGCAACTATTAAAATGAAACCATTTGAATCAACCCATGGCAAAGATGGTGCACCAGAAATGGTCGCTCGCGCTAAGTTGATGATAATAATCCGGGATATGCTCGATGAGCAAGAGTGGACACAAAAGCAAGCCGCTGAAAAACTAGGCGTTACTCAAGCAAGAATCAGTAAATTAAAAGGCGGTAAAATAAATGACTTTTCACTTGATATGTTATTTAGCTTTTTAGGTAAGCTAGGCTATAGCTTAGATCCAACCTACAACAGAAAAGTGTTAAAGATAAATATTAAAGCGGCATAATCAGCGATGGATACCCTCGCTTTCTAGAAACACTCAAAAACCTCAAATGAATCAATTCGCTATCATATCTCATACGGCAATAATGAAAAAGACACTACTTTTCAAATTAAATTGTCGTACCAATGCTTGTACAGAAATAAAAAAGGCTTACATTTTCATGTAAGCCTTTATTTTATTGGCGTCCCCAAGGGGATTCGAACCCCTGTTGCCGCCGTGAAAGGGCAGTGTCCTAGGCCGACTAGACGATGGGGACAGAACATTTACAATCAGAAAATCAAAAATTTGATTGTAAGAACAGCTTCTAGTCATGCTGTTCATATGTCATTTTGAACTATCAATAATAGTAAAGGACTACTATATCACAGTTCATTTTAATTGCAGCACTGAATGCTACATTCAGTAAATATATCGTCCAGTGCTGCAATAACTGGTGGAGCTAGGCGGGATCGAACCGCCGACCCCTTGCATGCCATGCAAGTGCTCTCCCAGCTGAGCTATAGCCCCTTAAACGCGCTATAGCGCTCTAAAGAAGGCGAGATTGTACGCGAGTCATGCGCTGTCAGCAAGCCTAATTTGCTAGCTATCTTGCTGATTTTCAATAAAAGTTAGCGCTTTTTGTAATCTTGCTAACGTTTTTTGTTTTCCGAGTAATTCTAAGGTGATATCAATCGATGGTGACACGGCACCGCCAGAAACTGCAACGCGTAATGGTTGTGCAACTTTGCCCATTTTAAGTTCCATGCTTGCAGTAACGTCCTCTATGACCTTGTGGATTGATTCCTTATCCCATGAAACCAAATCAGTATACGCGGCTAATAAATTAACTAGTGCAGCACTGGTATTAGAATTTAAATTCTTTTTGGCTGCTTTTGCGTCATACTCATCAAAATCTTTATAGAAGAATACGCTAGACTCTGCCATTTCGAGTAGTGTTTTTGCACGTTCACGTTGGGCATGTACCACGGCAATCGGTTCAGGACCTGATTGGGTAGGATCAATGCCTAGCTTACCGAGGTGAAAGCTAAGTTCAGTCGCGATATAAGCTGGATCAAGCGTTTTTATATAATGTTGGTTCAACCACAACAGCTTGCTAATATTAAGCGCGGCAGCTGAATTATTAACGTCTTCGACATTGAACAAACTCACTAATTCATCAAGCGTAAATATTTCTTGATCTCCATGCGACCAGCCGAGTCGCACTAAATAATTGAGTAATGCTTCGGGTAAATAACCATCATCGCGATATTGCATGACACCAACTGCACCATGACGTTTTGATAAACGTTTACCATCTTCGCCTAAAATCATTGGAACATGCGCAAAAATCGGCGAATTACCACCAAGCGATTGAATTATGTGAATTTGTCTTGGTGAGTTATTAATGTGATCGTCACCTCGAATAACGTGTGTCATGCCCATATCAAGATCGTCGACCACGACTGTTAAGTTATAGGTCGGAGTGCCATCAGAACGAGCAATAATTAAGTCATCTAACTCGTTATTTTGAAATACTATTTTGCCACGAATTAAATCATCTACAACAATTTGTCCTTCAATGGGTGTTTTAAAACGCACTACCGGGTTCACGCCAGCTACTGCTTCGGTTTTATGCCGACAACGGCCATCGTAACGTGGTTTTTCTTTACGAGCCATTTGCGCTTCACGCATGGTGTCCAATTCTTCTTTTGAACAATAACAGTGATAGGCTTTGCCCTCGTCCAGTAATTGTTTGATAACTTCATTGTAACGATCGAATCGATCCGTTTGATAAAAAGGCCCTTCGTCATAATTAAGACCCAACCATGTCATGCCCTCGAGTATCGCATTGACAGATTCTTCTGTAGAACGCTCTCTATCAGTATCTTCAATTCGTAGAATAAACTTTCCACCGTGCTTTCGAGCGTGTAACCAGGAAAATAATGCAGTCCGTGCACCGCCTATATGAAGATAACCGGTAGGACTTGGAGCAAAACGAGTACGAATAGACATAATCACCTTAAAATTTATAATAAAAAATTATTTTACCGTGATGTTGAGCGCCAGTCCATTATGATTGGATATAAAGCCTAAAAAAGAACTCAGGCTCTATTTTAGAATTGCTATAGCTTAGGATAAATTAGTCTTGTAGTTCGAGCATACGCTTAATAGCGTCTTTAAGTTGCACCTTATTATTGTCACTTGAATTTAACACTGACTTTCCATTATCCAGTTTTTTTAAACCTTCTAGTCTTTGATTTCTAATCAATGTTATTTCATCGTTATAATTTTCGTTCACTTTTTTTCTAGATTGATTTCGCTGAATTCTAGATTCTTTTAATTCTTTGGTTATCGCCTTTATTTTTTCATTTTGAGATGACGCATTATTTATTACCGATATTTTTTTTATTAATTTTTTTTCACTAACCGTTTCAACCACCGTTGAATTGCGTGGCACCGCTGATGAAAAAGTAACATTGCCATCTTTGTCTATAGATTTGTATATTTCACCGGCAAAACTACTACTGCATAAAATAGAGAGCATAACTAAAATAGTTAATTTTAATATCACGCTCATCACTTTTTTGCATCACGCTCTAATAAAAATTGAATACCAATACCCTGTTCGTCTTGTCGCACAACCATTGCATTAATCTCACGCGGTTCATCACCAGCAACCATACTCGCCAATTGAATGACAACTTGTTCACCAACTTTTGGTAACTCAGTATTATTGGATCGCAAATACACCCCGCTATCACTTATATCTTGTGTTTTCAAAATGAATTCTGTGCCATTATGAGTCGTTAATTTGACGTTTACCGGTAATTCAAATCGTAAATATTTTCTTTTATCACCTGCCATAACTGTACTAGCGGCAAACTTTTGTCATGCTTTAGATTGGAACATACAAATAACAACATTAATTTCTAAAATTACTATACAGATCACAGGTTTAATGACATTCAATTTACAATATCAAGCAGTTGCAGCAAATTAGGTCTAAACTAAAATTTATTTCAAATAAAAACAATAAGGAGATTACATGCAACTCGGCATAATTGGTCTTGGCAAAATGGGGGCAAATATGGCCCGTCGTCTTTTGCGGCACGATATCCAAATAGTTGGATTTAATCGATCATCTGAAATTTTGGATGAATTGTCTAAAAACACTACTTTTACTAGCACTAAGGACATTGACGATCTGGTCAGTAAATTAGATTCGCCAAAAATAGTATGGATTATGTTACCCAGCGGACAAGCCACGGAAGATATGTTGCTTGAATTATCACAAAAACTCTCAAAAGGCGATTTAATTATCGATGGTGGAAATTCGAATTACCACGATAGTATACGCCGTGGTGAAATGTTGAGTAACAGCAACATAGAATATATGGATGCTGGCGTATCAGGCGGTATATGGGGAAATGAAAATGGTTATTGCCTAATGGTCGGTGGTTCCGATACCGCTGTCACGATGATACAACCAGCCTTAGAAGCACTAGCTCCTAGCCCTACTGAAGGATGGGCTCATGTTGGACCAATTGGAGCTGGTCACTTCTCTAAAATGATTCATAACGGAATTGAATATGGCATGATGCAAGCTTTTTCAGAAGGTTTTTCACTGTTAAAAGGCAAAACTGAATTCAATTATAATCTCGCACAAATATCCGAGTTATGGCGACACAGTTCAGTGGTCCGCAGTTGGTTACTGGATTTGATGGCTGAATTTTTAGCTGAAGATCAAAAATTAGATGCGGTATCCCCTTTCGTGTCTGACTCTGGTGAAGGACGCTGGACAGTCGAAGAATCGATACAACAAGGCGTAGCTGCACCGGTTTTAACAATGGCATTGTTTAGTCGTTTCTCCAGTCAAGATAATAATCAATATGGCAATAAATTATTATCCAAAATGAGACAAGCATTTGGCGGACATAAGGTGTTTAAAAAATAATGCAAGATAAAATTGAATCATGTACATTTATCATTTTTGGCGTTACTGGAAACTTATCGCGAAATAAGTTATTGCCGGCTCTTTATAATCTCGAAAAAGCTAACCGCCTTCCTCAAAAAATGGATATTGTTGGTTTTGCTAGAAGAGACTTAAACACGGATACTTGGATTGAACAAGTAATCGAAAAGCTATCTGAGCAAGGTCATAATGATAATGATATTGTCAATAGATTAAAAAGCCGCTTAATCTATTTCAAAGGTGATTTAACTAACGCAGAGTCATTTGAAAAATTACACCACTATTTTCATAATAACAATGCCATTTCTAAAAACATTATATTCTATATGTCGATACCGCCATCAGAGTATGCCGTAGTTAGTCATAATATTGCCAAATCAAATTTAAATGATCAAACAACTGGATGGCGAAGATTAGTCATCGAAAAACCATTTGGATATGATTTAGAAAGTGCAAAAACCTTAGAGAATCAAATACACAAAGATTTCTCAGAAAGACAAATTTTTAGAATCGACCATTACCTTGGAAAAGGCATGGTACAAAATGTATTAGTGTTTAGGTTTGCTAATTTAATGTTAGAGCCGTTGTGGAATCGTAATTTTATTGACCATATCCAAATAACACATGCTGAAACTCAAGGCGTTGACGGTCGAGCTAATTATTACGACAATACCGGTGCTCTACGAGACATGATTCAGAGTCATTTATTACAAATGTTAACCTTAGTGGCAATGGAACCTCCCGCGGTAATGGATGCTGAGTCTTTACGGGATGAAAAAGTAAAAGTTCTAAAATCAATTCGGACTATTTCAAAAAACTCAGTCAATGCTCATGCATTTCGTGCACAATATGCTGACGGCAATGTCAATGACGAAAATGTCATATCATATTTAAAAGAAGAAGGCATATCAAAATCTAGCGTCACCGAAACATATGCATTTCTTAAATTATATATTGATAATTGGCGCTGGAAAAATGTACCTTTTTATCTCCGGACCGGAAAGAGAATGCCGCAAAACAGTTCCATTATTAGCATTCGTTTTAAACACCCTCCACAGCAATTATTTAGACAAACACAAATTGATCAGTTAAAACCAAACTGGATATTACTCGGAATACAACCCAACGAATGTTTACGCATCGAAATGCAAGTAAAACAACCAGGGTTAGAATTACGAACACATACCACATCATTAGACGCGAGTTATTGTGGCGTATCAGACAATTCAATTGATGCCTATGAGGCGCTTTTACTCGATGTTATTGAAAACGATTGTTCATTATTCTTACGCTACGATGAGATTCGATTAGCGTGGGAGGTTATTGATCCTATTTTGAAATCATGGTCGGTTGAACGTGATTTTATCCATACTTATCCAGCCGGTAGTTGGGGACCAAGGCAAGACTCACGATTATTTGATGACGATGACCACTACTGGCGAAATTCAATGGATGATGATATTGATTCTAACAATAACTAAAATAATTCAAAAAATTAGTTAATTACGCGTTACACCATTTTCAGCTAATTCATCGGAAAACCACATAAAATTTCCCATAGGATTCACATATTGCACAGGGAATTTAATTTCATTAGCTTTACTCAACTGTTTTATTTCCGTTAATACCTTAAATTTTTCAATTCCAAGCGTAATTAGAATAATGTTTTTAGAAGCATTAATTAACGGAAATGTAAATGATATACGGTCAGTATTACTTTCTTCATGAAAACAACTTGCTACCAAATCATGATGTTCTGTAACAAGACTCGATCCTGGAAATAATGACGCTGTATGCCCATCTGCACCCATACCCAATATAATTAAATCAAATTCTGGAATATTATCTGCATTACTATTAATATTTTTACTAATAATATTCTGATAGTCTATTGCTGAATCCGTTATTTTTTCAAACGTAGTATCCACAGGGAAAATATTTTCAGTAGGTACATCTAGGAAATTAAACAAATTGTCCATAGCTAAACCATAATTACTGCGTTGATCATCTAATGGAACATAACGCTCATCACTAAAATAAACAAATACTTTAGAGGTGTCGATTGATTTAAATAAATTATCCTTTATTAATTTTGTGTATAAAAGCTTTGGCGTAGAGCCACCCGATAATGCAATTGTAAACCTACCATGAGTTGTTATGCAGCGCTTAGCAATTGACATGATTGAACCACTCACTTTTGCGATAACTTGCTCTGAATTGTCTAAAATAAATTTATCCATAATGCATTCACTGCTATTCTATAGTATAAGTAATATAACAACATTTATAACATAATACATGACTCACAGCATTCTAATTTGCACCGATCTTGATCGGACATTAATTTCAAATGGCGATGAGCCGCTATCGGCTGGCGCTCATGATATTTTCAATGAGCTTTGTAAGTCAGACAGTATCCAGCTATGTTACGTCACTGGGCGGAATTATCAACTCACCAAAAATGCCATCGAAGAATTCCAACTACCCTTCGCTAATTTTTTAATATGCGATGTCGGCGCATCTGCATATAAATTAATTGACCAGAAATATTCTGTCGATGAACATTGGAGTAGTGAAATCGAATCGGATTGGAATGGCATGAATATGAATTTAATTCAAGAATTACTCGACGACATTGACGAAATTAAATTACAGCACCATGATCATCTTAGTTTTTATAAATTAAGTTATTTCTCTCAAAATCAACCTGATATTTCAATATCAAAAATTAACGAACGATTGAACACTCTTAAAGTTAATGTCAATATTATATCGAGTTATGATGAAGTTAAAAATATATATTTGATTGATATATTGCCGCGCTCAGTTTCAAAATTACACGCCATTAATTTTTTAATGGAAAAAAATGGCGACACCTATGACAACACTATTTTTTGTGGTGATAGCGGTAACGATCTGGATGTTTTCACTAGCGGCATACCATCAGTAATTGTTAAAAATGCACATAAAGACATTCTTGTTAAAATTGACGAATCCGAAGCTTCAGGCCAAGTACTAAACCTCTATAAAGCAAATGGTGGTTTTTATGGTTTAAATGGAAATTATGTTTCTGGTATTTTAGAAGGGCTAGCGCATTACCATACAGATTTAAAAAATGACATCGAAAATATTATGAAAAAAAATCAATTACACTTATAATCCGACAGCAGACGGTATGACACAAAACTCGCCATCTTCATGACTATTTATTTTATCCAAAAATTCATAATACTCCAACCCTTCTAAGATTCCGCTTGCATAACTATTTTGGGCAAAATATATTCTTGGTTTATTTTTCAGGCGTAATAACTCTTTACTGTGATTAGCAACAACAACAGCCAAGGTATCGCCTTTAAGCATTTCCTCATCATTGCCCGCATCACCAGCGACAAAAATCTTATCTAAAGGTAATCCCCATTTAATTGCAATGTATCGTATAGCAAGCCCCTTAGACGCTCTAATTGGTAATATGTCGAGATAGCGTTCCTGGGTCAGTATCACTTTGGCATGAATATCATGTTGTCTTAAATGCTTTTTTATTTGAGATAATAAATTTTTATCAAAGCTTAAGACACGATAACTCACTTTATGTTCCCGTTGCTCTTTATTTGGTGCTAATTTAATATTCCCCAACGTCTGCATGAATGCTTTAATTGCAACTGGATCCCAACGATAATTTATTAATTTTTTCCAGCTCTTATCTTCAATCATTTTTTTATCGACATGGTCATAATAAATTTCAGTACCGACCGACGAAATTATAACATCAGGTATTGGTATATGTTCATCTTTAAGTATTTTTAACACACTATCAATACTACGTCCGGTTGCAATTCCAAAACCGATATTATTATTTACATTGTGTTTTAATCGGTGTATTAATTTTATTAAGCTAGCTTTACATCCTATTAAAGAATTATCAATTGCACTAAATGCCAATCGATCAATCATCGGTAACCTACTTTTCGTTGGACTCGATATTCGTTTTCTATATTGCCCTTGTGTCCGCTTGTAAATTTCTTGAATATAACGCTCAACATGGCCCTTCCATGAAAAATAGTATGAAACATTTTTAATGCCGTTTTTAGACTTACGCTTCCAACATTTAGGATCAATTAATGATTGTTTTAGCGTTTCAATTATTACTGTTGTATTATTAGGATCGATAACATCCCCATTCTTACACAAGTTAATAATTTCTTTTGGGCCACCATCATTTGTAGCAACAATAGGCAAACCACTTGCAGCTGCTTCAATTAATGTTAATCCAAATGGTTCTGTCAGAGCAGGATTGATAAATACACCTTTATTATGAGAAGCTAGTTGAAACAATGCCGGTATATCATCAGGTTGATGATGCTTTGGATACGCAACTTTACCATATAAATCATATTGATCAATCAACATTAAAATATCCGTCAATACATCTCTAGCGCCTTTATCTAAATCACTAATGTTATCTCTGTTTCCAGCAATAATCACCAAATTTGCAATTGATTGTAATTCAGGTGATTCACCATAAGCTCGAATTAAAGTAGAAATATTTTTACGTTCATCAGCACGAGATACAGCAACTATCATTGGCTTCTTAGGTAAATTTAAAAAAGGTTTTAACATCGCCGTAATACGTTCATAACGCTCACCCCGTATCGGCGGATGAAAACGTGACAGGTCTACACCTGGAGGGATAACTGTCATGCGTTTTGTCTGATAATTATCGTAACAGGCGTATTGTTGATTAATTTCTTGATGGGTACTTGCAACAACCATTGAGGCAGCTCCAATAGCAACTTCTTCAGCTTCAATTCGTTGCGCAATATTATATCGCGCCTCGACATTTTCAAGTTTTGCACCGTGATTGAGTAATTGTGTTAATTTATCATGCCCAAGAGAATGTCCAGTATAAACAAATGGGATACCTAATAAACCGGCCAATTGTGAACCCACAAGACCCGCATCAGCATAATGACCATGAATGATATCAGGCACTCTACCAACCGTTCTAATGTGTTGTAAGGATTTATCGATAAAGCCATCTAAGTGAGGCCATAAAACTTCTTTGCGTAAATAACGTTTTGGTCCGCAGTCCAAACGAACTAATCGAGCATGAGGTGATAATGCTTCAATCGACTTTTGGTATTCGATATCAACTTTTTGATCAAACACCCGCCGCGTTAACAAATCGACACACTCGACATCAGGATGCGCTGCTAGTGCACGTGCTAATTCAGTCACATAGAGAATTTGTCCCCCGGTATCGGCATCTCGACCTAATTCTAAGTCGTGGCTACGAATGAGACCATGAATACTAATTAATACAATATATAATTTAGATTTTTCTGGTGCAACTTTCATTTGATGTTGGCATTAAAACCATTACAAAAATATGTTTAGGGGTATCATTATAAACAACTAAGATAGTTCTAGTTATTATAATAGACTAAATATCAATTTTATCGATTTCAAATTTAACTATTACTGGTAATTACTCACAAAACTGTAGTCTACTGTCCTATACGAGAAAGTATAATATCGTTTAACATTACAATTAGTAGCCATACGTTTAAAACATCTTTTTTTGAATTGTTTAATTACATTTAAGAAAATATAATCTACTATATTTATAGTAAAAGTCATTTTCGGCACCAGAATTGCCGTGTTATTAACAATAATAAAAAGATTAATATGAGCGATAAAGCACTTTATTCAGCGTACCAATTACTCGAAAAATCAATTGTTTATTATCATAATAAACCCGTAGGTACTGTCGCTGCGGTTGGCGGTGAAGACCTAGCCGCACAGAATTACAACGAGTGTTTTATTCGAGATTTCGTCCCTTCAGCATTAGTTTTTCTGGCAGATGGAAAAACTGATATCGTTAAGAATTTTTTAGAAACTGTATTATCTCTCCGGACCAAAGAGCGAGTTGTGGCAGGCCATGAAATTCAACCGGGTGTAATGCCAGCTAGCTTTGTTATCAAAAAAAATAAAAACAACGAAGAAGAAATTCGTGCCGATTTTGGAGAACGGGCAATAGGTCGAGTTGCTCCGGTTGACTCAATGATGTGGTGGATAATTTTATTATACATCTATGTTAAAAGCACCGGTGACAAAGAAATAGCAAAACGAGATGATTTTCAAAATGCAATGAAACAAATATTGCATCTGTGTTTAAAAGATAGTTTTGAAGTAAGCCCTGCACTCTTAGTTCCTGATGCTTGTACGATGATCGATCGACGTATGGGGATTTACGGCCATCCAATTGAAATTCAATCTTTATTTTATGGTATTTTACGAATAACCCAAGAGTTGATTGATGGCAGCTTATCGGCAGAAAATTTATCATTACTTGAAACTGCTAAAACACGTGAACAAGCATTAATGAACTATGTTCGAATATTTTACTGGTTAGATGTACAAAGATTAAATGAAATTCATCGCTACAGTACAGAAGAGTTTGGTGTTAATAGTATCAACATATTAAATATTCACCCTGAATCCATACCCGACTGGGTTGTAGAGTGGTTACCCAATAATAGTGGTTATTTAGTCGGAAATATTGGCGCAAGCAGAATGGACTTTCGCTACTTCTCATTAGGTAATCTACTTGCCATATTATTCAATTTGACTACACCACTTCAGTCTGAAAAGATTTTACGCTTATATGAATCAAGTTGGGATGATTTGATCGGTAGTATGCCACTTAAAATCTGTTACCCTGCAATGTGTGGCCTAGAATGGGAAGTACGAACCGGTAGTGATCCAAAGAACGCACCCTGGTCATACCAAAACGGTGGTAATTGGCCTTCTCTATTGTGGACATTCGTTGCTGCGGCATTAAAATCTGGTCGCGGTGATTTAGCAGAACGAGCCTATAAGACCGCCAGTGATAAATTGTATCAAGATAATTGGCCAGAATATTACGATAGTCGAACGGGACGTTTAATAGGTCGAAAGTCGAATACTAATCAAGTATGGTCTGCCAGCTCATTAATACTTGCACATAAATTACTAAAAAACCCCAACCTGCTTACTATGTTACCTGACTAATGTTTTATCGAACGACGTCGGTCGACTAAGCCAATTGCGGATAAAAGTAACTTTGTATCAAGTGGTTTATTCAAACACGTCACTGCACCAGCTTCTTTTATTCTTTGAACATTTTTACTGGTAGGATACCCTGTCATAGCGATAACTTTAATGTTTGAGCGCTGTGGATCTTCTTTTATAATTTGACATACTTCAAAACCATCTAATCCAGGCATCATCAAATCCAATAGTAGTACATGCGGTTTAAAAGATTCAACTTTCACACCTGCGTCAAAACCATTAATCGCAGATTCAGTTATCACCGGGATAGGTTGATTTTCTAAGAATTCACGTAAAAACTGATTGAGCTGAGTATCATCATCAACAACTAAAATTCGAGTAACTTCCTCCTCGTCATCTGGCCATTTTAAATTTAAGCCTCTAGTTTGAGCAAATGCTTGTATTGCATCACGAGTAAATCGTCGATGACCACCGGGTGTCATAACAGCATCTATCAAGCCTTTTTGAGCCCATTGACGTACAGTTATTGGAGAAACTAGCAACAACTCCGCTACTTCATTTGGTGTCATATAGCCTGATCTTTTTAATGAATATTGTGACATACTATTTATTCCCACTCATAAATAACTTCCAACAAATTTTTATCTCCAAAATAAGTTACTTTTGAAGATAATTCTTTAATAAGCCCTAAACCCCGACCAGAATGTCCATTTAGTATTGATTCCTTTTTACTTACAACATCATAATCATAACCCGTTCCACTGTCAGAAACTTGGATACAGATCTCACCACCACGGTCATTAACTTTATTATGAATAGATAGCCGAACCCAACCTTTATCTAAACTTTCTAAACGCGATTCTCGTAATTGATAAAACTCCATAAAACCCGATGATGTTGCTTTCATAGCAGAGTCTAAACCTAAAACCCCATGATCAATTGCATTTACAATTAGCTCCGACAAAATTGTAAATAAATTACCCTTATGTAAATCTATCCCTTGAATTTCAGTTATAAATTGAATTGCCAATGGTACCGGATCAGTATGTTTTAAAGTATCAATTTCAAATTTCAAATCAAAAGACCAATTAGATGATGCTTTATAACGACCTGACATTTCATCTGGAGATTTAATTTGACTTAAGAAATCCCAGTCAAATTTGAACTGAACAACTGTTAAATCATCTTTCTGAGACTCTTCACCTCTAAAGTCCAATACCGATTCTATAACGTCTTTGATCAACGTACCTTTTGGTATTGAAGACTCAATTAGTGTCTCCAACCTTTCTGAACCAAAATATTCGCCTTCCTCATTATCCGTTTCAATAACACCATCAGAGTGAACAACAATACTATCACCAGAATTTAACTTTAGAATTGTTTCATCAATAGTCAAATGATTAGAACCCACAACACCCAAAGGCAGTGATGACGACGAGACCACATTTGAAATTTTATTTTCTTTATGACTAAAAACATACATTTCTGGCAAACCACCATTCCATATTGATACACGCTGTTCTTTTTCATCAACATCGACTAATACAGCTGCTAAAAACATTCCGGTAGGCAATAGTTTATTTAAACGATTATTGATTTCAATAATAATTTCATGTGTAGAAAAGCCCTTTGCCGTCATGCCTAAAAAAACTTCTGCTGCTGGAAGAGCACCAATCGCTGCACCTAACCCGTGTCCAGTAAAATCACCTACCATTAAATTAATTCCACCGCCAGGTTTACGTAATGATAAAACTAAATCACCATTGAACTTATCAGCAGGTTCATGAAGATACTCTATAATGCGAGTATCTTTTTCACTACGTCCCATTAGGTTTGAATATATTTTTTCTGCTACGATTTGATCACGTTCCATGCGGTCATAATAAATGGATAAAATATTTTTTTGTTCCAAATTTTGCTTATATAACTTACAAATTCTATCTAAGGCTTTAATTTTTGCTTGCAATATTACTCGATTATAAGGTTTTGTTAAAAAATCATCTCCACCCGACTCAATACATTTAACTAAAGAGGCTTCATCCGTCATAGCGGTCAAGAATATAACGGGTATAAATTTATCAAGACCTTTCTCTTTGATAACCTTAGTTGCGGTGTAACCATCAACAACAGGCATCATAACGTCCATTAAAACTAAATCCGGTTCTTCTTTATCATAAACATCGATTGCTACCTGACCGTTCTCGGCTTCAAAGATGTCATAGCCATCTTTGGCTAACATGGCCCTTAACACCATTCGGTTTGTCACATCATCATCTACAACAAGAACTTTCATATTATTAGCAATTAATATTAAGCAAGCTTAAATAATTTTTCAAAATTAGATATAGTCAATATTTTTTTAATTTCGTCGCTACAAGACGTAATAGTAACATCACAACCATCCCCGCCTGCATGTTCGCGCAAAAGTAACAACATTCCCAATGCTGAGCTGTCCATATAATCAGTGCCACCCATATCAACGATATATTTTATATTGTCACCTTCATCACCATATGACGCACGAAAATCTCGGTGAGAGTTAAAATCAAACCGACCACTAATATTGATAGTAACTGTTTTTCCATTTTCAGATACTGTGCTGGATATCGACATTTCATTCACCTTTCTTCAGTTTTATAAACATCATTTTTCACTAGTACTATACAATTAAAATAATTCTACATCACCTTCTTCCATTGATCTTTGGCTAACAGGATTTCCACTGTTAGTAATACCAATTAAAATGTTAGTTTTAATATTATCGTGCATATCTTTTAAATCTTGAAAATAAGCATCAGAATCACTATCAGATTGATTCATATAAGAATTATTTATTAAGTTAAAGGATTCCTCAACACCAATTATACGTTTATTGACATGTTCTACTAATTGCCTAACAATATCTTCAAACTGTAGCGACCTAACTGCAACGCCAACAGAAGTATTGATCGCATCTGAAATCCCACGTATTTCGCCTAATTTATTTTCAATAAATGAATTAATATCACCAACTTGACTGAACATTTCTTCCACTCGTTGTTTTGATTGAATAGCGACACTCATGTCCTTAGATGCCATTGAGCTGATAGACTTTTGTGCTTTATCAATATTCTCATGTGCATTATTAACAACTTGTTTTATTTGGTCACTAAACCGATTAGAGTTCTTCGATAGTTTTCTAACTTCATCAGCAACAACAGCAAAACCTCTTCCAGCGTCACCGGCACGTGCCGCCTCTATCGCGGCATTCAATGCTAATAGATTTGTTTGCTCGGCGATAATTTTCACATCTGATAATAAGTCAACGACTAAGACCATTTGTGCAGCAATATCATCGATAACATGTACCATCATCATACTTTCTTTACTAACACCTACGATTTGATCCACAAAATAGGCCATAACAACCTTAGTTTCACTTGCAAATTGAGCAAAGCTAATTCGACTATTTTGTTCATCAATCTCACTCTCATCATTTTGGGTTGCCATATTTTCTATCAAGGATAAAACTAAACTTTCCTGAGAGCGCGAGTGCTCATTCAAACTAGAAAAGCTAGATTGTAATTCGCCAATAGCATCCACTATAATATTTTTCACCTGACTTAATTCATTTTTAATGACAGAGACTTCACCATCAACAGCAATATGAATATCTTCCATTATTGATTTTATCTCGCCATTTTTACCTAACTCACTATCGACCTTTATAGGTACTTTTTTAATATAAGAATTAACAACGATAAACCATATGATACTTTGCCCAATAAATAGCAACGCTATAATAAATATCGCTTGTGTCACGAATATAATTCCAATACACGCGACGCTAGTAAACACGGGAATTAGGAAAGGTTTAATTAATAGCGCTGGCATTATTACTCTATTCAATATTGAAATTCTAATTGATTATCGGCAACATATTTTGAGACTTGAGAAATACGATGATTTCGTTATAAAAAATAAAATTTATTTTAAAAACCAAAAAAAATGCCCTACTGGGGAGCAGGGCTAGGGTGTGTTGCGCTGTTAGGCGCAGGGGGAGGAATATTCGTTACTTACTACATTAAAACATTTAATCAAATTCGTTTAATCTCTTAATACAACTATCGGATAGGTATGGCTAAACTTTAATAATAAATAATTGTTCAACTACCAAAATTAACTACCTATCTAATTGAAATATCACAATTTTAAAACTACAATTATCGTGTGCAATTAAAACAGTTACATTTATTTAAAATAGTTTATGTGTTTTAATGCTATTTAGCTAAAAAAGAACCACTAATCAAGAGAACTTTACTTGTAATATATTTCATTATAATAAAATATTCTGCTATTACTCAATATTAGCATTATTTAATATAGGTATACTTTTGCGCCACACTATTAGTTTATTTTTTTTATTATCTTTATTTTGGCTTGCTAACTCAGGTTCGAACAGTTATTCAATGTTACTCCTTAGTCTTGGCTTTTTCTCTGTCATTTTAGTACTCTTTATTGCTCATAAAATGGATCTGATTGATCATGAATCTCAACCATTACATTTAACATACCGTATGCCAGCTTATTTTCTATGGTTATGTAAAGAAATAGTCATAGCAAATATTGATGTTGTACGACGTGTCTGGAGTATTAAGTTAACTATTTCTCCTGTATTTTTCACGCTTATAACCAATCAAAAAACCGATTTGGCAAAAGTTATTTATGCAAATTCAATAACCCTAACACCAGGAACAGTCACAATTAATATAAATCAGCATGAATTCCTAGTACATGCATTAACTAAAGAGAGTGCTCGCGCCCTACAGTCCGGAATAATGGATAAACGAGTATGCTTACTCGAACAATAATGGACTCATCGCAATGTTTATAATTACACTAATGGCCATATTGCTAGTTATTTTTATAGCACTAATCCGATCTTTTATTGGCCCTACTCTATACGACAGAATATTAGCGGTTAATATGATTGGCACTAAAACTGTTTTATTTATAGCAGTTCTGGGGTTTTTTATGGGGCGACCAGAATTTCTTGATGTAGCCCTAATCTATGCCTTGATTAACTTCATTACCGTCATTGGAGTTTTACGTTTTTTTGAATATACCTCAAATTCATCAATTGAAGATAAATAAGGATCAACTACGACGAAATAATGATGGACAGTATATTACTTATATTAAGTTGGATAGCGTTACTCATTGGAAGTTTTTTAGGTATTTCAGGCGCTATTGGAATTCTGCGTTTTCCCGACTTTTATAGCCGTATGCATGCAGCAGGTATTACTGACACCTTATGTGCTAGCCTAATTTTGTTCGGATTAATGTTACAAACACAATTGGATATAGTAACAGTAAAATTAATGATTATTTTACTATTTATATTTCTCACTAGTCCTACAGCCTCTCACGCATTAGCAAAAGCTGCATTACACGGTGGATTAAAAGCTAAAAACATAAGCAAACCTGCATCCAGCAATAAGGAGCGTTAACATCGCAACAGTTATCGACATAATTTTGCTTTGCTTCTTGGTTATGACAGTTTTTGCCATAATTAGTATGAATGACTTATTTGCAATCGCAATGTTATCTGGAATTTACAGCTTGATCTCTGCTGCTTTTTTTATGCTAATGGATGCAGTTGATGTTGCATTTACTGAAGCTGCTGTTGGCGCTGGTATATCAACACTTTTAATATTAAACACATTGGCAGCTACCGACAGATATGAAAAACTTCCTAGGTACAAACCAAATTTAGCATTAATCATGGTAACTATAACAGGCAGTTTATTACTCTATGGCACCCTCGATATGCCTGCCGTTGGCTCAGCATCGGCTCCAATACATCAATTTGTTGCACCACATTATATAAATGATTCTATGCAAGAAACAGGCGTGGCCAATATTGTTACATCAATATTGGCTAGTTACCGTGGTTATGATACTTTAGGAGAGGTGACCGTTATTTTTACTGCTGGAATAGGTGTGTTAGCGTTGTTACTACGCGTAAATCAGTCCACACGCGAAATTGACAGTAACACCCCGGCTGCTATGCACTCACACTTAATATTACGCATTATAACAAAAATGTTATTGCCCTTGATTTTATTATTCGCTTTATACGTACAATTTCATGGTGATTTTGGACCCGGGGGTGGCTTTCAGGCCGGTGTTATTTTTGCTGCCGGGTTTATCTTATATGCAATGATTTTTGGATTGAATGCTGCTCTTCGAATAGTCAAACTAGATTTATTAAAGTTTTTAGCTGCACTAGGGGTATTGCTTTATGGCAGTGTTGGAATTGTCTCAATGCTCAATGGTGGCAGTTTTTTAAATTACAGTACATTGCTTAACAATGCTGTATACGGTCAACACCTTGGAATATTACTTATTGAATTAGGTGTAGGCGTCACGGTTTACAGTGTTATGACCATTATTTTCTTTACTTTTACGGCTCGGTTACAAGCTGATGAGAAAATAAAACTATGAACATTACCCAGTATTTGGGGCAGTACAATTATTGGGTTGCCATTATATTAATGATGTCTGGATTTTACATTATAATAGCGCACAATAACCTTATCAAAAAAATAATTGGTTTAAACATATTTCAAACCTCCGTGTTTATTCTTTATATCAGTATGGGAAAAATAACTGACGGTACAGCACCCATTTTAGAGCAAGGTATTACAATATATTCTAACCCTTTACCTCACGTATTAATACTAACGGCAATTGTAGTTGGAATAGCAACAACCTCTCTTGCTCTGGCACTAGTAATTAGAATAAAAGAAAGTTACAACTCAATTGAAGATAATGAAATACAAAAATTAGATTTAAAGGACGAATCCAATAATAATTAGATAGCGGATATTATACAGTGATTTCACATTTACCGATCTTGCAAGTGATCTTGCCATTACTTGCATCCCCACTTTGTTTGCTAGTAAAAAACACTAAACTAATTAGCCTATTTGCTATTATTGTTTGCGCATTAACATCTGTCATTAGTGTTTTATTATTACTAAATGTACTTGAAAATGGCGTTATTTCATATCAATTAGGAGGTTGGAAAACAACCTGGGGGATTGAATATCGAATTGATCAATTGAATGCATACTTATTAGTTATAATTAGCAGTATTAGTACGATTGTTTTAATTTATGCTCAACGTAGTATTGATTCAGAAATACCTAAAGAACGACATATTTATTTTTATATTGCCTATCTACTCTGTCTCACAGGATTGCTGGGTATATGTGCAACAGGTGATGTTTTTAATGTCTTCGTTTTTCTCGAAATTTCATCTTTATCGAGTTATACCTTAATAAGCCTAGGTAAAGACCGTCGAGCCTTAACCGCTTCGTATCAATACTTGATAATGGGTACCATTGGTGCAACATTTATTTTAATTGGTATCGGTTTAATGTACGTCATGACAGGCACATTAAATATGTACGACCTCTCCATACGACTACCAGCGGTCTCTGATACAAAAACGGTTTTTAGCGCATTTGCATTTTTTATAGTTGGTGTTGGATTAAAACTGGCTTTATTTCCATTACATTTATGGTTACCCAATGCTTACACTTATGCGCCATCAGCAGTCACTGCTTTTCTGGCTGCTACTGCAACTAAGGTTGCAATCTATATTTTAATACGATTTATGTTTAGTGTGTTTGGTATAGAATTTTCATTTAGTACTGTACCACTACAATATATATTATTAGTCCTTGGTCTTAGCGGCGTATTTATAGCGTCAATAACAGCCATCTACCAAACAAATTTAAAACGCTTATTTGCATATTCCAGTATCGCTCAAATTGGTTATATGATCATTGGCTTAAGTATGTTTAATGCAACTGGACTGATGGCACTACTTATACATCTGTTTAATCATGCATTAATGAAATCAGCATTATTCATGGCTTTAGGTGCAGTAATGGTCCAGGTAGGTAGTGTAAACATAAAAGACTTTAAAGGTTTAGGTAAACAAATGCCATGGACAATGGCTGCAATAGTTATCGCAGGATTAAGTTTAATTGGTGTACCATTTACAGCAGGATTTATCAGTAAGTGGTTTTTGATAATCGCCGCATTAGAAAATTCTTGGTGGCCTATCGCTATATTAATTTTATTGGGTTCATTACTTGCTGTTGTCTATATCTGGCGTATCATTGAAGCCGCTTATTTTAATCCCATCCCCGAAAATGTGTCTCCACGTTCAGAAGCTCCATTGCAATTATTAATACCAATGTGGCTATTGGTTTTTGCAAATATTTACTTTGGAATTGACACCCGCTTTACTGTTGGGATGTCTGAGTTAATTTCACAATCATTGTTTGGAAGCAGCATGGGGATTAGACAATGATTTCTGCATCACTATTGAATTTTCAAGACATATTACAATTAGCACTATTCGTGCCGCTATTCGGAATGTTTTTAATACTATTAACAAGCAAGTACCCCAATATTCGCGATAGCGTATCCATCATCACGAGTCTCAGTTTATTCTATTTGGTGTTAAACCTGTATGATCAATTCAGTGTTAATTTAGATACCGAGGTACATTGGTTAGACATTTTACCCGGATTAGAACTCGGTTTTAAAATAGAACCAATAGGGTTATTATTCGCCTTAGTTGCTAGTTTCTTGTGGTTTGTGACTACGCTCTATTCCATCGGATACATGCGCGCTCACAATGAGCAAAACCAAACCCGATTTTATGCTTTTTTCGCACTGGCAATAGCCAGTGTTATGGCCATTGCATTTGCTAAGAATTTATTAACACTCTTTATTTTTTATGAAGTTTTAACCTTATCCACCTACCCCTTAGTCACCCATGCTGGAACAACAAAGGCCAAACACGGTGGTAGAGTTTATCTTGGCATTTTGTTAAGCACCTCAATTGTTTTTTTCTTATTCGCCATAATCACTAGTTGGTTTGTAGCAGGTACATTAGATTTTACTGCAGGAGGCATTTTTACCGATAATACGTCAACACAACTTCTTGGAATACTCTTATTACTCTTTATTTTTGGTATAGGTAAAGCCGCAATTATGCCATTTCACCGATGGCTACCAGCAGCCATGGTAGCCCCTACTCCGGTGAGTGCCTTATTACATGCAGTAGCAGTGGTCAAAGCCGGCGTTTTTACTGTGCTAAAAGTTTGTATTTATATTTTTGGTATTGATACATTAAAAACATTACCAAGTACTCAATTTATAATATATCTTGCTGGATTTACCATTTTATTTGCTTCAATTGTTGCGATGCGCCAAGACAATTTAAAAGCGCGACTAGCTTATTCTACCGTAAGTCAATTAAGTTACATAACCTTAGGCGCCTTACTCGCCACAAGCAGTGCAATTACAGCCAGCACTATGCATATAGCCATGCATGCCTTTGGGAAAATTACTTTATTTTTCTGTGCTGGAGCAATATTAGTTGCTGCACATAAGTCTGAAATTAGCCAGATGCGCGGCTTGGGTCGTCAAATGCCTCTTACAATGATCGCATTTTTTATCGGTAGTCTCAGTATTATTGGATTACCACCGACTGGTGGCTCGTGGAGCAAGTGGTATCTTATGTTAGCAACAATAGAAACCGAACAAATGATTCTAATGGTAATTTTGATGCTGAGTTCATTATTAAATATCGCGTATTTACTGCCGATTCCAATACGAGCGTTTTATCCCGGTGAGAAATATATTAGAGAAAATGATAGTAAAGAAAATCTTAAAATAAATATCATTAATAATAAAATAAAAGAAGCTCCCGTATTTTCACTTATCGCAATATCAATCACAACGCTTGGTTGTATTATTCTATTTATTTACCCACAAGCAATGTTTAACTTGGTATCCACTATTCCACTACACGCCATCAATACGGTTAAATAATATGTCAGAACAACAAAAACACTTATTTGATGAACCTAAAAATGTGACACGGCTACTACGCATACTCTATATAATATGCACTTTATTATTTATTCTTGATTTTATCATTCCACGACATGCCAGTAATCCATTAGAAAAAATATGGGGGTTCTATGCTTTATATGGTTTTATAGGATGTGTTGTATTGGTGTTAGTTGCAAAATGGATGAGAACATTTTTAATGCGAGATGAAAACTACTATTCACATCATGATGAATCCTACCAAAGCTCACCACAGTTAGAAAATACATCAGGAGTAAATAAAACAACAAAAAAGGACGACTATAATGTGGATGATTGAGATACCACCATTTATTCCTTTTTTTATTGGCGCAATCTTCGCACTGTTAACTCGAGGTTATCTCAGAACAATATTAATGCTATCGATACCAATATTAGGTGGAATACATTTATGGTTTTTTATACCCGAAGGTATTGTTGTAAACTTTACGTTTCTTAATTATGAACTTATCCCATACCGTGTTGATAAACTAAGTCTTTTATTTGGATATTTATTTCACATTGCGGCATTCATTTCTTTACTTTATGCAATTCATATTCGAGACACTCTACAACAAGTTAGCAGCATGGTATACGCAGGTAGTGCCCTGGGTGCAGTTTTTGCCGGTGACTTATTAACATTATTTATATTCTGGGAGTTTTTGGCCTTAAGTTCAGTTTTTTTAATTTGGGCTCGCGCTACAGATAAAGCCTATGCCTCTGGCATGCGATATTTAATTTTTCAGGTTTTCTCTGGCGTACTATTATTATCGGGCGCACTGTTATATGAAAATCAAACTGGCTCATTACTATTTAATAAAATAGGACTCGACGATTTTGGTCTAGCAGGCTGGTTAATTTTTATTGCCATTGGAATAAAGTGTGCATTTCCATTTCTACATAATTGGCTAACCGACTCTTATGCCGAAGCAACGCCAACTGGCAGCGTATTCTTGAGTGCATTTACAACTAAAGTTGCTATATATGCACTAGCTCGTGGCTATCCAGGTACTGAAATACTAGTCTATATTGGTGCTGCAATGACGTGTTTTCCAATATTTTATGCCGTTATTGAAAATGATCTCCGACGAGTATTAGCCTACAGTATGATTAATCAAATCGGTTTTATGGTAACAGGTATTGGTATTGGTACAGCACTCGCGATTAATGGCGCAGTGTCACATGCCTTTAATGACGTTATATTTAAGGGCTTACTATTTATGTCGATGGGCGCAGTATTGCACATGACCGGTAAAATTAATGGCTCCCAATTAGGCGGTTTATACAAGAGTATGCCTAAAACGACGTTATTGTGTATTATCGGTGCAGCATCGATATCGGCTTTTCCGTTGTTCAGTGGTTTTGTTAGTAAATCAATGGTAATGAGTGCGGCTTTAGAAAATAACTATTCTATTATTTGGTTAATGCTATTATTTGCATCTGCCGGAGTATTTCATCATGCCGGAATTAAAATTCCCTTCTTTGCCTTTTTTGCTCATGACTCGGGTATACGATGTTCTGAACCACCATTAAATATGTTACTTGCTATGTCAATAGCTGCAGCTTTATGCATAATAATAGGAGTTTACCCCTCAATACTGTATCAATTACTACCCTATAACACGGGTTACAATCCTTATGATGCGGCACATGTACTCGCTCAAACACAGTTATTATTTTTCTCTGCTCTGGCTTTTGTTTGGCTCAACTTAAAAAACTTGTACCCACCAGAGTTACATTCTATCAATATTGATTCTGAATGGTTTTATCGACGATTTGGACCTAATGTCATATCAAGCGTATTCGCATTTATTTGGAGAGTAGATGCCACACTTCGTAACCAAGTACGTTTATATATAACACTGTTTACAAATTTATTATTTCGTTATAATAATCCAACTAGCACCCTCTCGCAGTCAAAAATGACCGGTACAATGGTGATTTGGGTAATAATTTTATTATTCATGTATTTACTGTTTAGCTTTATTAAATAATATACACATTAGGAATTTTTATGGATTGGAACACACGTTATTCAGAATCAGGTTTTGCCTACGGCACTAATGCGAATACCTTTCTTGATTCAGTATCACAACAATTAATTCCTGGAGACTGCCTTTCACTTGCTGAAGGCGAAGGACGAAACGCTGTCTATTTAGCAAAACACGGTCACACAGTAACAGCCGTTGATGCATCCGATGTAGGGCTTCAAAAAGCGAATAAATTAGCAGTAGAGCATAATGTCTCAATCAAGACTATACACAGTGACCTTAATGAATATTCCATACCAGAGAATAGTTTCGACACAATAATTTCCATATTTTGTCATATTCCCGTTGGTATTCGACAAAAAATTCATCGCGAGGTCATCACCGGATTAAAGCCTGACGGGTTATTTGTACTCGAAGCTTATACTAACGAACAAATTCAACTTGGTACTGGAGGACCACCCACAACAGAACTTTTAATGAACTTAAAAAGCTTACAACAAGAATTGGAGGGTTTGGAGTTTATCATCGCTCAAGAAATTAAACGGGACGTAGTTGAAGGAAAGTATCATACGGGTGAAGGCGCCGTCGTTCAGGTACTGGCTAGAAAAAAGGCTTAAATATCTAATTTAACTCGATAACTCTTCAGTTTCATTAATTACGTCGGTGTTATCAACAACGTTATTGTTATTTATTTCTTCTTCTTGATTTGTCAAACTACGCCAAAGCGTTATTTCATTTGTTGCTTTTTCAATACTGCTTAACTTTAAGTCGTGTGCCTCTAGTTCTACCGCAGTTGGTGTAATTACCCGTAGAGTTGCTCTGGGGGATTTTACCCGTCGAATCGCTTGATCATCTGGATTAGTGAGACTATCTGAAAAATTATCCAAGGATAATTTTACCTGACCACCAGTCATCGCTAAATAGACATCCGCTAAAATCTCGGCATCTAATAGCGCACCATGCAAGTCTCGTTCAGAATTATTAACATTATAACGTTTACATAATGCATCTAGATTATTTTTTTGCCCAGGATGCATTTTACGAGCTAATGCCAATGTATCAAGAACGGTACAATTATCTTCTACTACCCTTTTAGTATCTTTTAGCTTAGACAACTCATAATTAATAAAGCCAACATCAAAACGCGCATTATGAATTATTAATTCAGAGCCACTAATAAAATTCATAAAATCTTGTACAATATCTTGAAACTTTGGTTTATCAATTAAAGATTCATTGCTAATACCATGAACTTCCATGGCGCCTTCATCAATGTCACGTTCTGGATTAATATATTGATGGTAAGTATTGCCCGTGATGGTTCGATCAATGACTTCGACACAACCAATTTCAATTATGCGATGACCTTGGGAGGTCTCTAAGCCAGTAGTTTCTGTATCAAGTACAATGTATCTCATGGCTCTACGATACAGCAGTTCAGTCTGTCTAGCAAAAAGAACAAATAGAATTTAGTGTCAAGAGGAACTTAGTGAGAACGTTTACAGAGAATCAATTCCTTGGTTAGCGAGTTCGTCGGCAATGTCATTTTCAAGATGACCACTATGACCTTTAACCCAATCCCAGCTCACTTCATGTTGTGACGTAGCCGTTTCAAGTCGTTGCCATAGATCCACATTCTTTACTGGTTTGTTAGCTGCAGTTTTCCAGTTTCTTTTTTTCCAGTTAGTAATCCACGATGTGATGCCATTCATGACATACTTTGAGTCGGTTGTAATTTTAATTTTGGACGTTCGTTTTAAACTTTCTAAGGCCATAATGGCAGCCATAAGCTCCATACGATTGTTGGTAGATTTTTTTTCGCCACCAAACAATCTTTTTTCATGTTCGCCAAATTGCAATAACACGCCCCAGCCTCCAGGACCAGGATTACCTCTACAGGCTCCATCGGTATATGCTTTTATTGTATCTGTCATAGTTTTTTATTATTTTTTCGAAATGATGATGTTTTATTTGAAGGTTCTAATCCACCAGGCACTAGTCGTCGCCTAGTCCAACGTGGTCGAATTGGTGTAAAAGTATTGACGCGTTTTTTTGCAATAATAATATAACCGCCACCCAAGCCTGGCCAAAAACGTTTACCTATTTTATCAAGAAATTTAACCTTCGCCATAAAACCATTATGTTGAATTGGTGGGCGATAAAAATAACTCTCACATTGAATAATATCAAATCCCAATAGTGCCAACCAATCTTTAACGCGGGTTTTACTAAAAAAATGTCCTCGCCATGGTACTCTCTCTTTCCACATAAATAACCACCGGAAAAAAGTCCAGTAACTAAATGGATTAAATAATAATAAAATAACGTGCCCTTCTGGTATCAAAACTCGCTCAGCTTCGCGTAATACTTCATGAGGATTTTGTGAAAACTCCAATTGGTGGTGTAATACTAAAACATCAACACTGGTGCTTTGAATTGGCAGTTCCAGTGAATCGCCAATGACGGAAGCCGGTGAGTTTTCGCTCTCATCAGACGAGTTAATTTCCAGTTGATCCATAACTAGGCAATGAGAAACACGGCTGTTATCATGCCAGTTTAATTGGCCCAATCGACCAATGTGTAATAAGTAATAACCAAACAGATTTTTTAAGTTTCTATCGACACTGGCTTTTTCTTCTTGCTCAAAACTTGAGCCAAGTGAGGTTTTATACCATTGAGATAAAGTAAACCATTGATCTGCCGATATATTTTGTGTTCTAAACGAAGTTTTAACAAACCGAGCAAACATAACTGAAAATAATCCTTTTATCGTATATGTCAACCTTACACCAAATTGTAGATTCTGGCATTATACAGTGGCTAATAAAAAATAATTGCAGAAAATACCTGTCACTTAATTCATACCGGGTTGGCAAAATAATTGAATGCTACTTGACGAAACACGTCACAATTTTTACTATAGATATCAATATGCTAGAGAAATTAATTAAAAAGAACATTAAAATAACTGTTTTATCCGTAGTTGCCATACTCGTTTCATCCTGTGCAGTTACCGACAATAAACGTCCTATTGAAAACGAACCAACAGTCTACTCCTTCGAAAATGAAGCTCAAGGCTTGTATACGGTTATCGGTGATCAACCCTACCCCGCATTTTTAAATGAAGCTGATCTACAAGCTAAATTAGATGAGCACGAGTACGGTCCTGAAACACTAGATAAACTAACGTCAAACGTATGGGATAGAATACGAGACAACTTTCAGCTCGACGAATTAGAACATCCTCGAATAACAACACAGTTTAACTGGTATAAAAACCATCCTGAATACATCAATCGGGTAGCCGCCAGAGCAATTCCCTACATGCACTTTATCGTTGAAACGTTAGAGGCCCAAGGAATTCCAGGGGAACTTGCATTATTGCCAATCGTCGAAAGTGCATTTAAGCCATTCGCTTATTCTCATGGACGTGCCTCCGGCATTTGGCAATTTATTCCATCAACTGGTCGTTTATATGGCTTAAAACAAAACTGGTGGTATGACGGCCGACGCGATATCTATGCTTCAACAAACGCCTCACTCCGTTTACTTAAAAACTTAGCGACATATTTTAAGGGCGACTGGATGCTAGCGCTAGCAGCCTACAACTCGGGTCAAGGTACCGTCCGGCGAGCCATTCGACGCAATAAAAAACTCGGCCTTCCTACCGGCTTCTTTTCGCTAAAATTGCCTTCTGAAACCAAAGCCTATGTCCCCAAATTATTGGCTCTAAAACGATTAATATTAAACCCAGAACAATACAACTTAACTTTATTGCCAATTAAAGACGAAGCTTATTTCAAAAAGATTGATATCAGCTCACAAATTGATCTGGCGCTTGCTGCTGAAATGGCCGGTATCACCATTGAGGAACTGTATAACTTAAATCCTGGTTTTAATCGCTGGGCAACGGATCCAAAAGGACCTCATTATTTATTAATACCGATAGATAAGTCAGATGATTTTGAGTTTACATTAGCGGATTTACCACTAAATGAACGTATAAAGTGGAAACGACACAAAATTCGTAAGGGTGAAACAATTGGTAGTATCGCCCGAAAATATCATATTAGCGCTGCAATTATTAAAAGAACAAATAATATGCGCAGTAATAGAATACGACAAGGCCGTAATTTATTAATACCAACCGCGAGTAAAACCTTAAGTTCTTATAAATTAAGTTCTAATGAACGCATTAAAGTAAATCAGAACATTAAACGCAAAGGTAAAAAGATTCACTATACCATTCGACGCGGTGATACCTGGTGGGGTATTGCGACTCGTTATGGTGTTGGTACCAGACAACTTGCTAAATGGAATAGCTTGGCACCTCGTGATAAATTACAACCGGGACAAAAAATAGTTATTTGGGCGAGAAAGGCTAAAGCCATATCAGGTTACCATCCAATTACGAGCCCGCCAAATAGAACACAGCGAATAGGATACCGGGTTCGACGTGGTGACTCTTTATCAAGAATTTCGAAAAAATTTCGCGTCTCAATAAAACAAATTAGACGTTGGAATCGACGCTTATCACGCAGTAAATATTTACAACCGGGTCAAAGAATTACCTTATATGTTGATGTCACCAAACAATCGAGTTAATAAATACGACATTTAATTAACTCGCGGAACTGCATCCATTAAACGTTTTGTATAAGTATTCGTAGGGTGTGAACAAACCTGATCGGTTTGTCCATACTCAACTATCTTGCCCGCATGCATAACTGCCACACTATCACTCAAATACTCTACAACGGATATATTGTGGGTAATAAATAATAACGTTAACTGGCGATTTTTTCGTAACTCTAACAAAATATCTAAAATTTCAGCCTGAACGGATACATCCAAGGCACTAGTGACTTCATCACATACTATAAATTCTGGTTTCAATACTAATGCCCGCGCAATACCAATTCGTTGTTTTTGACCACCTGAAAACTCATGTGGATAGCGCCATAAATAATCAGGATCCAACTGCACACTTTTTAATACCTCTCGTGCAATTTCTATTCGCTCCTCAAAAGACACACCTATATTATGGACCGCCATTGGTTCCGTTAATGTTGTGGCTATTGTTAACCGCGGATTCAAGGACGACATAGGATCTTGAAAAATAACCTGCATTGATTTTCGATACGGCTTCATCTCGGCACGCGATAAATTGGATATATTGCGACCTGAGAATTCAATTGAACCTGCGGTTGGCTCAATTAGTTTTAAAATTGTACGACCTAAAGTTGTTTTACCACAACCTGACTCTCCCACCAAAGCCAAAATTTCACCTTTGGTGATACTTAAGTCAATGCCATCAACGGCTTTAATATGATCGACAGTATGTCGAAAAATTCCTTTTTTAACCGGGAAATAGACTTGCAGATTTTTTAGTTTTACTAATGCTATTTTAGAATTCTTATTTTTTGGTTGAGTTTCATTCAACAATGGTTGTGCAAATTTATTTTGAGCTATTAATAAATTATCACGCTCTAATTTCATTTTCTCTGGCAGTGCTGCCAACAGTTTTTTGGTGTAATCATGTTGCGGGCTTTTTAATACAGTTTTGGCGTCGCCTAGCTCCACAATTTTGCCAAGCCTCATGACAGCGACACGATCAGCAATTTGGGACACAACGCCTAAATCATGAGTTATAAATAACACGCTCATGCCTTTTGCTTTTTGTAACTCCGCCATTAGTGACAATATTTCAGCTTGTATAGTAACATCTAATGCAGTAGTAGGTTCATCAGCGATTAATAAATCAGGCTCACAAACCATCGCCATTGCAATCATAACTCGCTGTCTCTGACCGCCTGATAAACGGTGTGGGTATTCTGTTATTCGTTGTTCGGCTTCAGGAATTTTAACCTGTTTTAGCGCGTCGAGTACTTTGTCATACTGTTCTTTTTCGGATAGCTTGGGAAAGTGTATTTTGACAGCCTCAAAAACTTGTTCTCCAATGGTTAAAACCGGATTTAATGATGTCATGGGTTCTTGAAATATCATTGCAATTCGAGAACCGCGAATATTTCTAATCGCACTATCTGAACATTTAAGTAAATTTAACTGTTCTTCTATAGACTGGTTATTACAATAATTAAAATAAATTTCGCCACTCGGGTGACTACTGATTTCTTTTGGCAGTAATTGAATTATTGATAAAGCACAAATTGATTTACCACTACCCGACTCTCCAACCAGGCAAAAAGTTTCGCCTTTTTTAATATCAAAACTAATTCCGTCGACCGCTTTTACAATCGTAGTACCGGTACTCAGATGTGTTTTTAAATCTTTAACTTCTAACAAGCTTTCCATATCTTACCCCTCAGACTTCTTAAGATGAGGATCAATGGCATCTCGTAATGATTCGCCCATCATGTTGTAGGAGAAAACAGTTAAGAATATTGCGCCACCTGGAAAAGCTGCCATCCACCAATTAAACGTCGCAGATTGAACTGCTTGGTTTAACATTTGTCCCCATGACGGATCATCAACCAATCCTAAACCGAGAAAACTCAATGTTGCTTCTGCAAGAATTGCTGATGCCACTCCGAAACTGGCCGCAACTAATACTGGTGCAATACCATTGGGTAGCATATGACGAAATAGAATTGAACGCAGTGGTAAACCACACGCAACAGCAGCTTGAACAAATTCCTGCTCCCGCAAACGTAAAAATTCAGCTCGTACAAATCGTGCATAACCAGACCAACTGGTAATACCGATAATGACCATCATTAAATACAAACTGTGTCCAAAAAATGCGACAAAGGTCAGTAATAAAAATAATGTCGGAATAGCCTCAAACATTTCGACCAAACGCATTCCTAACATATCAAACACGCCAGAAAAATAGCCCATTAGGCCGCCAATGATAACCCCAATAAACATTGCAATTCCGGTTGCAATAAAACCAATACCCAACGCAATTCTTGATGCATAAATCATACGGCTCAAAACATCAGCACCATTTTCATCGGTCCCGAATATATGTGGTCGATGTTCAACTGATAATGGTGCTTCCAAGGCAGTATCGCCCAAATCACGTAAGTAATCTTTAGGTGAATATTGTATTGGTGTTCTAAGCACCCAATCTAACTTTCCGGCTTGCTCCGTTTCTCGATATTGTTCGTAAATAGTGAGTTTGGGCGGTGTCACGAAAATATTACTGAATATTGTAGAAACAATAATAGTCAATACAAATACACCAAATTTATATCGAAATTGTAACTTTACAAACCATAAAAAAATGAACGACAAAAAAATGATAAATAAACTAACGTCGACTGCATTCAGATTGGATATTAATGGGCTTGAAATTGTATTATCAATACTCACTAATAAGGGATGACTGTTTGCTAATAACGGCGCAAATACCGCCATCAAAATTAAAAGCAAAACCCAAATTAATCCTATTTTAGCACCACGATGCGATAGCGCTTCTTTAATAACTTGATAAGCGTAATTATTATTATTTTGATTTAGTGGCGTTGAATTAGTCATAACTCACCCGTGGATCAACAATGGCATAACATATATCCGCTATTAAATATCCAATCAAGGTTAATATGCCGCTCACTAAAGTTACCGATAACACCATTTCTCTATCTCTACCTTTTACTGCATCTACCGCCAGTTTACCCATTCCATCAATGCTAAATATGGCTTCAACAATGACGGAGCCAGCTAATAACGCCGGTAATAAACTGGCTGATACTGTTATTAATGGCAGTAAGCTATTTCGAAAAACATGTCGCCATATTACATCTTTCTCAGAAACGCCTTTAGCTCGCGCGGTACGGGTAAAATCAGAGAGTAGATTTTCTAATACGGCAGTACGCATTAACTTCGATAGCGCAGCAAAACCGCCATAGGATAAACACAGAACGGGTAACACCAAATGCCAAAGTCGATCAATTACAAAACCACGTACAAAGTCACCGGATGCAAAATATTTCGCGATTATAATCCCAACGAGTAAACCAATAAATCCCATAAACACTAACCGCATTGATGTAAATTCAGAATAGGCTATTACTGAAAACACTAACGTTAATATAGTTGCTAAAAATAAATAGGTAATAACTTGCACTTCACCAGAAAGACTATTCGCCATCAAAAGGCCGAAACACCCTCCTAGCAATCCCATTAACACAGTTCTAAGCTGAATATTACTTTTAACAGCAAGCCATAACATGAACAATGTACCACTAGCCATTAAAATTGCTAACAAGAAAATATCCGGTAAATCAGACCAATGTGGCAAGAAAGGCATATCGTGTGCTTCCCTTTCACTAATCCCACTGGTGGGAAACCAATGCCAGTACTGATCGCTTGCAAAAAAACCGATCAATAAAACACCCGCAAGCATGGTAGGTACCGACCACAATCCCAGCATAGTAATACTCGAAGTAATATCAAATGACTTACCACGGTTTACTGCAGCTCGAATCCCAAAACTAATCGCAATGAGATAAATGATAGGTAGAGAAAAAACATTTAATAATATAGTGATAGGAATACGTTCACTAATGACATCCAGGACAGGACGGCCATATAAAAAACTGGTACCTAGGTTAGAGCCCTTCCAAAATGAAAACCCACTTATTTCGTTATTGTCATCACGCAAGAATCCAATCGGTGATACATTATTTAACCAACGTAAATATTGAATTGGTGCAGGATCATCTAAACCGTACAAGCGATTATAATATTTTTCAAGTGCTTGCTTGGCTTCTGCGTTTAAGCCCTGCCCCTCTACCAATTGCTGAGTAGATATTCCACCCGGTGCAGCAGCCATGATAATAAAAACAATTAATGTAATCCCGAATAATGTCGGAAACATCAGTAATATTCGTCTTAAAATATAAATGTGCATTTTTTATTATTATTTTAAATCACTAATGACCGTAACGCTGTTCATTCACTGGCACATAAGACTCGTAGGGCTGTCTACTGTAATTAAGACCAAGCTTGTCTATGGATAAATTTTTGATGCGTTTATCAATAAATTGCAATGACTGAGTACGCGCCATAAAAGTATAAGGTTGATCCTCATATAAAATACGTTCAACTGCTTGCCAGAGTTTCATGCGTTTATCAACATCAACTGTTCGTGTTGCTTGCTCAATTAATGTGTCTAGCTCTTTACTGATATAACTAATAAAATTATCGCCTCCATCACTTATTTGATTAGAGTGAAACATTTGAGTGATGTCGGTTTCTAAATTACTCGTCCAGGCTAAAAATATTGCTTCAAAATTTTTATTATTGATTTGTCCCAACAGAACAGTCCATTCGGTTGGTTTTGGTTTCAACAAAATACCTGCACGAGCATAAGAATCTTTTAAATACAAAGCGATTCGTTTGGTATCTTCACTACTTTGAGCAAAAATTAATTCAAACTCAAACGGTTTGTTATTCTTATCTTCAAGAATGCCATCACCATCACGATCTTCATAACCAGCTAACTTTAATAACTGTTTGGCTTTATCAACATTAAATTCTCGTGCGACAAGTTCGGGATCATGCTGCTTGGTTCTTGGGTTAAAAGGACTGATTGCAGGTTCGGCATAACCCAACATGATGTCTTTTATGAAACCCTTTCTATTTGTTAAATAAGTCATTGCTTGGCGCACACGTTTATCTGCAAAACGAGATGCTTTTTTATCTTTAATTTGATTCCAGGCAATATAAGAATACGCTACTACCGGACGCATGAATTCTAAATTATTTGACTTTTTAGTTATGGATTTATCATTTAATAATTTTTTGTATTCAATGGGACGTGCACCATAGTTATCAATTTCACCATTGCGGTAAGTTGTCAATTTAGCACTCGCATTATCAATGGTTTTCCAAATGATTTTTTCATAGGGAGGATGAACCGGTCCCCAATAGCGTGGATTACGTTCCAGTTCAACAAAACCTTTATCAGGCGTCCAACTATTTGGATCTTTTAATCTATAGGGGCCTGATCCTAATAACAATCCTTTTGATTCGTTGTATTTTTGAGGGTCTTTTAAAAATTTTTCATAAAAATGTTTCGGTAAAATTTCAATGCCACCAGCAACATCCAGTGCTTTAAAATAAGGTTCTTTAAACACAAACTCAACTTCATATTTACTTTTTGCTGTAACACTTTTAATTTTATCCATGCTAGCACGATGATGTGGTGCCGCAATTTTTTCATTCATGATAAAATTATAGGTAAA
>VAOX01045842.1_pt1 | contig 34469 bp, 41 predicted proteins | sample 3393891 | NCBI WGS metagenome assembly VAOX01 (sample SAMN08290429, study PRJNA428436) | hydrothermal vent metagenome | isolation source: Deep-sea hydrothermal vent chimney | place: Indian Ocean: Southwest Indian Ridge | depth 2822 m m
GGGGTATGGGGTGATTGACATACGCCGTGACATATCTTTTCAAAAATATCCAAAGAAATAATGCCTTGATAAGTGAAAATATCTAACTGGACACCTTTTAATAACTTTTCGGCTTCAATAATCCTTGAGAACTTGTAATGCACAAAAGTATCATGTTTGATAAAAGCATGGTCACCACGGTAAAGTCGGCAAGTATCATCTATAAACCTTCCTTCACGAACAGATGACAAGCTCACCGTCAAGATGTGTTTTAATTTTCCTTGCGGGTCTGTCAGTAAAATAAACAAGTGCTTTCGATGCTGATCATCTTTTGATGCGGAAGGAATGAGGATAGAAGCTTGTTTCATCGGGTAGAAAAGGCTCACAGACTGGCGATAAGCTCGTTGACACTTGATTGAGCTTCAATATCACACGCCAACATGGCTGCATCTTGCTTGCTTCGCCCTAATGCCTTAAAAATATCCGCAAAAGAAATGGGGTGTGAGCTGCCTTTTGGGTCTGTCCATTCAGGGCAATGCTCATGCGTGTAATCCACAAGGTCCCATTGGTCATAATGCCCAAAATCAGCCCAAACATCATCAATGATGCTTATTTCTGAATCACTTAGCTCATCAAGTTCATTCAAAGAAACCTTATGCCGCAACGATACTTTATGATCTGCCCTATCTGATATGAAACTTTCCCAGCCATTGCTTGAGGATTGAAGTGCGCCGTTGATGTAATCCAGCGTCATGGTTAGAACAGGGCCGTGAGGCATAGCAACAACACAATCGCCTGATATGGAGCTGTCATAAAGCGATAAAGCCTTTCTATCCGCAAGATATAAAAGCTTCATCAGTTTCATGTGTGGCATTTTATGGTTCACACATTTCAACAGGAAATATGTCGCCATATGCGCGACTTTTAACTCACTAAACATTCGCCCATTCAAACAGAATAGACGGATATGTGAACAAGGCATATCCGCAACCACTACATATAGTGGGGTGTATTGCTTCTAAACCCTAGATATAGAGCGGCGCGGCTCGTGAGGGTCGTCTATTCAGCTTTTGACAAACATTCAAGGGCTGATAGGCATATTGTGCCTAAAGTCAAGTTTTCACTTTAGCTTGCCCATGATATGCGCGGCAAAATAGAACCCGATAATGATAGCGAACGGTGTGGACACGACATCCTTCAAATATGTAAACGCAAACTTGGAAAACTCAACGTGCCCAAAGGCTTGCGCACCAAGAATAATCAAGCCAGCGAGCAACCACATGGCTGTGACACCCACGGCAATGATGCGCCGTGCGATGTTCTGCCCTTGCGTTGCTTTCATCCATTCAAGTTTGAAATCTAAAACTTTTTGATTGGCAACGCTTTTTTCTTCATCCGTGAAAAACATGGCATCGACACCATCAATCACACCATCAACGATTTTATCGGTGGTCTTACCGCCGCCAAACAATGATGCGAGCCAGTTCATTGATATGCACCTGATTTCATTTGATTGGCAAGCTCACGCGCTCTATTGCCAACCTGCCGCGCCCACTTAGAGTCCAGCATGTCACTAGCCGCTTTTGCATAGTCGCCGTTGCGAATGGCTCGAAGCATATTTTTAAAGCCAAGCACCCGATTGACACCCATATTAAAAACCATATTTATCAAAACATCTTGACGCGCTTTTACTTGGACATGGAAAACATCAATCTTTTGAACACATTCAAATTGGGCGCGGTTAATGTCGTTTTCAAGCATCGACATCGCTTCACTTTCACTGATGCCAACATCCTCAAGATTTCTTCCCACGCCAATCGTTAACTTGCCAACCGAATCAGTATACGGCTTTAATTTTAAGCCTTCATGTCGAATAAGTTGTTCCATAAGTTTCATTTGTGCTTAACTCCCATGGGAAAATGTAAATAGTAGAAAGGATGGTGGGGGGATTCTTCACGAATCATGTGGTGAACAAACATGGACGCAGAGATAAGCAACACGCCGCGCGATACGTTCTCAATAATTTCAACATCAGGCGGAACAAAATGATTCCCTGTGTTTTGAAGGATAAGATGAACAACTGCGCAAATTACACCGATAACACAACCCACGAAACCAAGCCCACCTGCAACGGCATGTTCAACAAAGTGGTCATGCTCGATACTACCAAAACCATGCCTGCCACGGTTGTTAAACGCAGCCACAAGAAAGATGAACAGGACAAGTGCAAGATAGGTAAGGGAAGAAGCAATGAATATATCAGAAATTATCATCATCATAGCTTCAGCCCTTCAATTCGCATGACAACAAGCAAACCGTAGCCAAAGGCAATGACTAGAAACGTGCCGATAATCTTGAACGTATTATCCCACATCCCATCAATCCTACGCAGCCACGCGCCAAATCGTTTATGTTGTTCATGATGATCAGGTGCGTAGTCTTTATGATACTCTTTGCAGTGCGCATCAAGCAACTTCTTCATATCCTCGCGCAAAGCAGCTTGACCATCCAGCACCCGAAGGAGTAGGTAATGGTCAGTGCTATGCGTTCGGCGTTCTTCTTCAACGTAATCGTTTGTCATTGTTTATCTACAGACCCAATGCCGCTTTATCAGCTTGACCCTTTGTGCGTGCTGTTTCTGTGAACGTATGATATGTAGCGATAGCCGCCTTATCTGTAGCAGAAGTGTTAGCTGCTGTTGAAAGACGTGCAAACTTCAACTCATCATCAGTCGTATATTGTTTTCGGATCACTTCCCTGACGCGCTCGTTGATAAGCGCGACGTGCGGTGATTTAAGTTTAATTTCAGCTATCTGTGACTTAGTCAGAGTCACAGTTTTCACCGAGGCTTTAATCTCTTTCGGTTGAGTTGGCAACACCGTTGCTTTAGGCATCGAAACATAAGTAAGTCCATCGCTTAATGTTGCCAACTCTAAGCCGATGAATTGCTGCTGTTTATCCATCAAAAGTGCAAGCGTGCGTGTGATTGATTTGTCTACGTATTTTTTGTATGCAATGATTTTCATATTAACTCCCATTATGTTTTACAAAAGCGCAACTGATATATTCAGTTGCGCTTCATTGTGAATGCTCATATCGCTATCACTCAGAGATACAAAGCCGAGCGAAACCCTATATAGCTGAGCGCGTGATACCGCGTATAGAGGAGATTCAACCCCCAAACACCCGCAGTCCACGAATCTATCCAACTGCCGCCCCCAAGCGGGAACGCACCTAAGCTCTTATAATCATCTATATAATCATTCCCAAGCTTGTTTGAGCCACCCATATTTATAGGGATACCTGCCCCCGCAGCATTCCAAGCATTACCACTTGTGGCTTCTGAAAATGACTGTAACGTAGCACTACCTATACCTACACCCCTATTACCGCCAGTAAGCGCTGCGTATCCACTGCCTAGATTGGTGTAATTTGCAGCATAGGATACAGCTCCCCAGGCATCTGTTGCGAGCGTGTTCCCACTCGTGATTGTCTTCATACTAACCGTCGGGTTCATCAAGAAGTAGTTCGTACCATCAGATGTTAAGCCAAGATTCGCTTCCCATATATTGCCATTCAAATCACATACGCCGCAATTTTGTCCGTTGTGTGTTGTTTTTGAAAAGAAGCTTGCTGAACCTGTTTTGCCACAATTCGGATAACCATCGCTCATATAAGTAATCGTAGCATCATTAGCATCGCCCAAAGCATTGTTATTATTGCCTTTAGGATAGTTTGTAATGCCTGCTGCATCATACCAAGCGCACCATGTTGCCGATGTTGCTGACTGCCCATGGGCTACCGATAACAAAGCAAGTGCAGAAAAGATAAAGCGTGAGTTACAAAAGAAATTAAGACCGCGCGATTTCGCTGCATCAACCGTACCATATAAGTAGTTTTGAGGGATGTTATTGAGCGCACTAATAGGGTTGTGAACAGCGGCTGTCGACAAAGGGTTTCCATTCTTATGCGATGATGCAATGCCGCCGTTGTTACTGACTTGATACTTATCAACGAAAACACCCGGTTGGATTACACCCCCATCGTAAAATGCACGATGTAATGCGTAGCCTGCTGCATTTGCAGCAGCGACAGTTGAGTATGTTTGAAAAGACTTCACATCTACGTCATTCAAAGCTATACCGTTCGCGCCTGTGCCATATTTATAATAAAATGCAGGCATCCAAATCATGATTGACCCATCTGAAAACATATAATTGCCGTAATTATTAGATGCAGGACTTGTTGTGCCAGTCATTTCAACCATCCCCATAGGTAATTGATTTAGGCAGATACCTACACCAAAACCTTGTTGTCCTGCCAAGCCGATGTCGCCCCCAGTAGGGGCTGTAGATGCGCCGCCTGGTGCGCCGACCGCTACACTGAAACCTGTTGGAAAGTAGACAGGTTGCCCATTCTTTCCCGTCACTGATGATACATTGATGTCGCCCATGTTCTGACTCCTTTAAATGATGTTTAAGTTGGCGTTTGCACCAACAGTTATGGTTACGCCCGTTGCAACTTCGAGCGGGCCCGATGCGTAAGCATTGTAGTAATCGGGGATAGATAAATCCGCTGTGACTACCGATGGGTTCATGCGAACTTGGGGGTTTGTAGCAAGTGCTGCGGTTGCTTGAGCTGTTGCAATGCCTGCTTGAGTTGTTGCAATGCCTGCTTGAGTTGTTGCAATGCCTGCTTGAGTTGTTGCAATGTCTGCTACAACGAATGCGTTAGAACTAAGAAATAATGCACCAGACGCATCAAAAGAAAGAACCTTGTTTGCCCTTGCTGCTACTGACCCTAGGATTACTTGGTCATTCAATGTGCCTACTGGGAGCTTTATTGAACGCATGACATCACTGGCTACTGCATTAAGCCCGCTGGTTATTGCATCAAAATCATCATCTATTGAATTACCATCAGCAATCGTTAAAGGTAGATTTGTCCGTATGTTGTTGTAATATGGATTTGCCATAATCCCACCTTTTTATTTCTGATTATTTTAACACATAGCTAGTTTCTATTGACGTGATTCCTTCCATGTGGAGTAGGGCTTGGATGATTGTTAGTTGGTTGATAGAGGGTTGTTGTATAATTACGACCTCTTCCATATCCTTTTTGAGGAAGTTCAGGGGATGGCACAACGGCAGGGGTCGGGGTATCAGATAGCGACAAAGGGGAAGGCTGGTTTAACAAGCCACTGAGTGGTGGCATTTCTAAAGTTGGTTCAGGCGAAGGCGGCATTGGGTCTGGCGGTGTAGCTGCTAAAATATCGCTATATGTGCCGTTTAGATAATCGCCATTAGTTTTAAACTGCTTTGTAATGCGTTTAATCTGGTTTTGTAGGGCTTCTGGTGACATGCTGCCTTTATCATATTCAGCATATAATTTATTCATAGAAGCGTCTTTCTTCTGCTTCATTTTCAACACTTCTTTTTGATATAATCTGGCGCGTTTTATTTTGCTATTATCACTCGCCTTGCTTTTAGTGATGTTATTAAGCTTTATATCCAACGATGATTTCTTTTCTAATAATGCTATCGCATTTGATTGTTTCGCCTTTGCAGCCGCAGTACTGTCTTTTAAGCCCCTGCTATATCGAGAAGATTCAAGTTCAACAAGTCTGTCTTGTCTCGCCTTTGCAGCCTTTTCCGCCATATTGTCGCTGATAGACTGGCTTGCAGACGCAGAAGCCCCCGCGATAGCTTTACTTAGAAAGCTCACGATTGAACGCCTAGCAATCCTTGCGGGGCGTTTTGTGTCTGTTCTTGTTGCATCGGTTGACCTCCCCCCTCTACTGCTTGCTGAAAAGCAACGTCTGCTTGGTCTAACTCACCTTGATTCAATCCTTGCAATGCTTCTTTCATTTGCTCTGGCGTTGTCCCGTAATCATCCGCAAGCTTCTTCATCAGTGCTGCCATTGCGCCTGCATGTTCTTTATCCGAAAAAGGGGCGTTTCTTCGCTGTTCAAGATAATCCATGATGTCTGCCATCACTTCAATGGCGGCAGGCAATATCACATCATCAGGCATATTACCGCCTGATTTTTCATCAATCGACTCAATCAATGTTGCAGCAACAACCGCCGCCCCACCAGCCTCGTCGCCATCTTGTATCATTGACATAAGCTGCTCATGCGTTGCTTTGTCATAGAAGATAAAAAGCGCGTTTTCTTTTGCTTTTGAAACATTGGACTCATGGCGAGCATCGCTGTCTTGCGCAGGTTCTGCATTCATCATGCTTGCCGCTGCTTGAATATTTGGATTCATGGAAGTTACCTCTTAATATTGTTGTTGATAAAGTGCAGCGTTGTATTGCAATGCAGGATTACTATTGATGATCTGTTGTTGCGATGGTGTCATGACTTGATTTTGTGCGGAGGGGTTAAGTTGTCCGTTGATTGTTGCGCCATAACCCATCAAGCCTACGCCGCCATTATCAACGGGTACTTGATTGCCATTGATTCTGTTGATACGCGCTTGGTTATCAAGGCGAGCTTGATTATTGGCAATATCGATTTGATTCGGGGTGTTTGCAGCGGTGACAGCATCAAGCCCCATTTTTGTAATTTGAGGGTGGGCTGCCGCCCAATCTGCACCTTTTGCCATTAGTCCCACGCCTTGACTCATAATAGATGGGCTTGCAGTTGCTGCTGGTGGTAGGTCAATGGCGGCATTAGCAATGTTTTGGGTAGCTGTACTCCCTGCTTGGGTGGCTGTACTCCCTGCTTGGGTGGCGGCGGATGATGGTGCTGCGGCATAACCACCGACTGCCCCTGCTACTGCGCCTTGTCCTGCCGCTTTGCTTAAATCACCCATTGAAGCATTTCCTGCAAGACCTGTTACAGCGACATTCGTTGCAGCACCAATCACTGCCGTACCAACCACTGCGGCGGTCGTCCCTGATGCTCCAAGTGCTGCGCCAACCATGGGACCTAAAGTGCCTGCTGAAAAATAAATAGCGGCGGCAAGGATAAGACCTTTAACAATCGGCGATTTAAGAAGCTTTGAGCCTGCGCGTGCTACTGCTTTATAAGCGTGGCTGATTCCCTTCCCGATGTTTTTAACACCGTTTGAAACGGCTTTCCCTGCATTCTTAAACCCTTGTGCAACCGAATTGAAACTAATCCCACCCATGATACTTCCCCTTATTGCCAAACAACGGCAGGAAGATTACCTAAGCTTCCTGACACTGCCGATAATGCGTTTTGTGCATTACTCATTTGATTTTTTAGATTTGATAATGCCGTTGTTTTATTGGCGGCGTTCATATTTGGGTCGGTTTGAATACCGTTATATGCTGTTAAGTAGCCTTGTGTAATAGCATCGACTGAACGCATCCCTTGCAACTGGATATTCTGTTGAATGGCATTGTTGGACTTGTTGGTAGATAAGATTGAATTTTGATTGCCTTGTGCAATAGCGTTGGATTGCTGCGCGTTAAACTGTGCGCCTTGATTCGCAACTTTTGCATTGAAGCTATTGATATTATCCACTGCGTTTGAATTGAATCTTGCATTAGAATTGATTGCCGCTGCGTTAAACTGTGCCCCTTGGTTTACAGCTCTTGCATTGAGGCTATTGATATTATCCACTGCGTTTGAATTGAATCTTGCATTAGAATTGATTGCCGCTGCGTTAATAAGGTTTGTCTGTTGTATGTTCCTCTGATTATTAAATGATTGTTGCCCTACCATGTTTGCATTGGCTTGAGCGATCGGTGTTGCAGCCCGAACCATTGCCCCCTGTGCCGCGCCTGCTGTCATACTGCTATTCAAAAGCCCACGCTGGTTACCGAACTGCAATGCCCCTGTTCTTGCTTGCTGCATAAGTGGGCTATTCGATGATATGATATTATTCAACTGCGTGGATGTCATCGAATTAGGGTCTACAGTTTGAGTCGCAGCGGTGGCTTTTTGTGCTGTAATAGCTGTATGTGCTGCACTGGATACAGGGTTAAACATACTTGCTGATGTAGCTGTATGTGCTGCACTGGATACAGGGTTAAACATACTTGCTGATGTAGCTGCATGTGCTGCACTAGATACAGGGTTAAACATACTTGCTGATGTAGCTGCATGTGCTGCACTAGATACAGGGTTAAACGTACTTGCTGTAATAGTTGGTGCGATAGACTGTGGCAGTAAGCCTTTTTGAAGTAGAGCCATCTCAATATCCCCTATCTACACGGCGAGCATCGTAATGAATAAATGCGCCCATAAGATCGTATGGAAGTTCATACGTTAAATTTGAATATATCATAATGCCGATGTTTTTTGCCGTGCCGTTAATGTCAGCTAAAAGCGATGTTGGCATGTCTGAATTCCATGTGAATGTGTCCCAATTTTTTGTGTTCCACATAGTAGGTTCACTATTCATATAGTCCGTTGTTAGAGCTGGTCTGCCCACGGTGTATTGCCCTTTGTCGAATAGAATACTAAACGTCAAAATGACATGGTTTGACGCGCCTTGCGTCTCAATCACAAGTTTTCTAAACCGTTTTCGTAACCTCGGTGAGTTGATGTAATTGAATGGCAACCGCAACACGGCTTGAATGGGCAATCCATCGAATGATGTGCCTCGTTCCATTTGATACACAAAGCCATCTGTTGCCCCAAAAAAAACAATTTCATTGCCGTTTATATCATCGCCTGAAACTGTACAACTTGGGATATGTGCGAACTTTGTCGTTGTCCATCCTGATACTTGCCGCCCACTAAAAGTTGCAATCAATGCCCCCCCATTCGCATCAAATAACCGATATTGCCCCTTGTCGCGCAGGGCTAAAGATAAGATGCTCCCACCTGATTTTATAGCATTAAACTGAGGCGTTACCGCTTGACTGATACTATCACCGATAAAATCGCCAAAGGCTTGTGTTGTTTGAAGGTTTGCGACACCACGGTCATCTGCGTAAAGTGTTATGCCGCCAAGCTGTGTCATTGAGTTCTTTATCGCGCCTGTCGTTCTGCTGAATAAACGAAGATTCCAATCAATGACGCTCGTGCCATAAAGCATGAACGTATAACTTCGGGTAAAGATAGCTAAAGCATCCCCTGCTTGCTCTGAAAAACCAGTGCATTCATCGCCTAAACCTATTTCTGCCGCGCCTGTAATCGGTGTCCATACTAGCGGCGTTCCGATAGCTGAATGTTGAATAGACCCACCCGCAAAACTTAGAAAAAGATGCTTTTTATGGGCAATGATATGTGTTGGTGTATCTACTAGCATCCCTGTAGAAATCTGTGTGAATGTCACCCCATCAAATTGAAACGCTGGATTGATGCCATCACAGCCAAATACCATCAATGTATTCGCTGTACCTGCAAAATTATAGGTTTCAAATTGGTATGACCCGCTTGGCAGTAACACTGGCGTTGTAACAACCTGCCAGCCTGTTGCGCTTGATTTGTGCATGACACATGCTGTCCCTGCAACATTGTTTCTAAACGCATATACAACGCTTTTATAGACTATGACACCCAGTATTTTACCCGACCCTTGAACGGCTGTAATCAATGCTCGTCTTGCCTCTATATCGACTGGCAAAGAGCCAGCGCTTGAGGGGCTTGAGGGGCTTGGCATTCCATTAAATCGCTCGTAACCATCAATACGATGATAGCCACCATATAATCCGCATTCATAGTTTTCTGCTGTTAATGCGCCGCCAGCTTTTAAACTTAAAGGTGGGGATACTGAATCAATGCCACCAGCAAAAGGGAAGAAATCGACTTTAGACATTTACGCAAAAGACGCGGCGGGTTCAATGTTAGGCAGTTGCCGCTGAACCATGTGATTAAGCATTCCCTGATATTGATACGAACCTTCGGATACGACCTCGGGCGCATTTTCAAAGCGTCCATAGTATTGCATCGCAAGATATACAATCGCCATGTGAAAAGGTTCAGGTAAGGATGGTGTATCCGTTGTGTTGACAAGGTGCAAAGGTGCTTCAAAATAATCGGCATTGAGGGTATATGCTTTATCTGGAACGGGAAAAAAAGATAATGCGCCCGAAGATGATTCGGAAACATAAATAGGTCGTGTTTGCTGCAATATACCAACCGTGTATCTCCGTTTAAATACATCATAGGGCAATACTTTAAGATAATGCTCGTCTATCAAGCCAATGTCTGAAAGTTTTATATCGGCAAGGTCAAAAGCTGAAAAGTTTGGCAAGATTAAGTCTGCACCAGTGTAAGACTGTTTGCCAATGATAAGGTGCGCGGTGGCTTGCTTGTGCATGAAAAACCAATCGCTGTAAAGCGTCTGAATCTCAATCCATGCCTCATCTATCCAGTGGACAAGGCGGGCGTACTCACCACGCTGCCCTAGGGTAGAAGACGGCCCTTCTCCAGCCGCGCCAACTTTTTCGCGTAATGTTCGCGCCAACTGGAGGTAGTCCATTTAGTTCACAAATTGAAAAGGATAGGCTAAAACTTCACGGTCAATTAAAGCCGCCTCACCCGTTTGTTTATCCGTCTTGGTGACATACATAGTTCGTTTTGCATTTTGTAGGACATGGATAATTTCTTCGGATACTTCGACTGGCTCGCCACGTTGAATCATGGTATTTCTACCGTTAATGCCAATCAGCACATCATCGCCTAATTGGTCGCCTGTAGATTGAATGATAATAGTACGTTTTTTAGGGGGAACCACTTCATCTGATACAACTTCTTCAACATTAGATTCGCCGCCCAACTTGGATCGCAATACTTCCGTCCCAATTTTACCAGATACAGTCATGCCTTTAACATCTTTAGCATAAGCCATGAGTTCATCGCGTGTTGCAGTGTGTGGGTCAAACATAGTAAAGCCTCCTGATAACTTTCATATAAAAATATCATGGAGTCCTGTTTTTTTGACAAAAAAAAGGAGAGGCAATAAAGCCTCCCCTCTTCTTTTATTCAGCTTGCGTTAGCTAACTTATAACGCGACTGCGCCACATTCTAAACGATATAACCAAGCTTCATTTAGAATCAATGCCGCAAAGTGCGATTTCCAACCTACAAACCCACGCTGACCCAATGGATCCGATGCGCTAACAGTATCGGGCTGCACGATAGTTGGTGTGATTGAATTACTACCTTTCAAGGGTACACAACCGAAAGCTTCCTTCGCACACAAAACAAGCGGGTAAACATCAGCGTTTGCACCCACTGTTGAAACCATGCCTGTGACTGTACCTTTTGCGCCAATCAAACCACCTGCATTGGGGAACGATGCAAGGACAGGGGAAAGAATGAAGCGTACATTTTCAACTGAACCAACCTCTTGCGGGCACAATGGTTTGCGAGAGCCATAGGCTGCAACGGGCGTGAACCCAGCCATGCCACGGATGTCTTGTTCCAAGTCAGTGTGACCAAAAGCAATAAAGCCACCTTCAATAGGTACAGTGCCAAACTTCGGGGAGGCATCAAGCATGGATGTGATGGGCTTACCACGATTTGCTTGCAATGAACGAACGCCAGCGCGAAGGCTTGCCAATGATAACGCTGTATTTACAGCCGTACGCAATGCCCCATTCGCATAGCCTACATTTGTCCCTGCTTTTACTGCGCCCCAAGTAATCAATTCAAGCGTTTCAGCGGCTTGTTCACCTGATAAATGCGCGGCATCTTTTAGCGTTGGGTCTTCCGCCATGTCTTCGACTTTATCGGTGATTTGCGTGACTGCACCATGTTGGGTCAATGATACGGCAACATCACTGTATGATAATGCTTGCGACACTGGGGTGACACCTTCCGCCAATGGGACGATACTCACTGGGAAAGGATTCGCTCGGCGAAACTTAACATTGTCAGCTTTGTTGCGCGGCATAGGTTTTGATTGACCGAATTTTGATAATACAATAACGGGTTCAGCATGGGATAACATCTCTGTTGCTGCCCAAACGGTTGTTCGTTGTGATAAACCTGCATAATTTGTAACTGCCATGATAAACTCCTATTTATCGTTTCTTGATTTTCTCTGCGTAAAAATTAAACAAAGCTTCCTCATCGTCTTCTGCAAGCGGCATGGTTGAAGCATTCGCGCGGCTTGGTATTGAAGTGGAGTCAAGAAGTTGGCGTTTTCTTTTTTCGGCTACTGATTCGCCATGGGACTGATTCATACCCATGCCGTTTGCTGCTTTGAACATTGAAAGTGCATAAGACGCATCTGATGCAAAATCACTTTGTGCTAATTCAACAATTTGGTGGGGCTGTTGCGCCACCCATTGGTGAAATTCTTGGCTACCTGACACCTGCTGCCAATCTGCATGTTGCGATGAAAGCATATTGAGTTCATCGGATTGCCGTTGGTTATCAATAATGTCTTCCATCGGCTTGACTGATGCTTGCAGCTCTTGTCGGATTGACGCGGTGCGTTGCTCTAATTCTTTGTCGAGATAGGCGGTCATGCCGCTATAAATATCAGGATAATCATCCATGAAAGCATCTAAGCTTTCTGTACTGCCGCTATCTTCTTGTTTTTCTTGGGTTTGTATTTCCACTCTTTCAGAAGCTTCTAAGTCGGCAATCTTGCGTTGCATCGCTGCCACGCGCCCTGCATCTGAATTAAACTTATGTTCCCATTGCTTTGATTCTTGCTCTAAAGCTTCTGCTTTAGCTTTCCAGTCAGTATCATCGCTACTGTCGCTACTGTCGGATGGTTCATCAGCGGAAGGGTTTCCTTCGGCAAATTCATCAAACATTTTCTCAAGTTCTGCGTCATCAACGTCATCAAGCACTTGGTCACTCATTTATGACACCTCATAGGTTACATCTTTGTTGACGGCATCGAGTACATTTCTTGCTTCAATAATTCTTCCGCGAAGCATCCAAGTTGTATGCTCTTGGCACATAGGGGATTCAAGTTGAAAGAGGGCATCTTGAATGCGCTCATTCATCATCTGTTGAATCGCAAGCCATGTATTTGATTGTGCGTCTATTTGAAACATATCAAACCCCCCTTATTTTTTGACATGTTTATATGCCACTCCCAAAGCGCGCTTTTATTTCGGCTTCTGCAATCAATGCTTTCCAGTCCGCCTTATGCTTCATATCTGCTTCTTGAAGCCGCCCATTGATTTGCTCAATGCTTAAATTTCTATCTGCGGATAACTTCATGATGGCAGTCTCTCGCTTGGTCTGCGCTTCTAGCTGTCGAGTTTGTAACTCTTGCTGTTTGATTTGCATCTTCATTTGTTCAATTTGCTGATCGGATTTAAGCTTCTCTTGAAATTGCTGTTGCTCTGCATTCAATTTCATCTGTGCTATTTGCATATCCATTTGTGCCTTAGCCAGTGCGGGGTCTTGCGGTGGCTGTTGGGCTTGCTGCTCTTGCTCTTGCTGTATTTCCTCATCTGTTTTTAATACGGAGGCTGCTTCAATATGCAGGGCTTGGGCAACTTTCTGAATGACCTTTGGGGCATCAATCAATGCAGAAAAAACAGGTGAAGCGGTAAGTTGCATAAACTGCATCATAGATTGGGCTTGCTGCTCTTTCACAAGTAGCGCACTTGATCCTCTCGCCTTCACATTAAAATCACCCTTAATCTCTTCTTTGCTGTTAAACTGCATATTCCAGTGGTAAAAACGGCGAATCATGGGGCGCGTCATATAATCATCAAACGCCTTCACTGTGTTTCGCAATACCACATTTGCTGCGTTCATCTGCATTGCCATACCGCCCATCGTTTGTGCAGAAGCACCTGCACTTTCACCATACATAAGACGCGGCATATTGGTTTCTTCATCCGATAGCTTGGATGCAATATCAATCAAATTTGTGAGTTCGGCTTGGTGACTTGATGTTTCAAAGGTGCTGAATGCAGCATTGATAGGCACGTTTTGGTCATTCTTGAACCAAATTTTTCGAGGCGTAAGCCGCCAATCGTTATTGGCAGGTGTAACGGCTTTTTTATCAACAACAATTTGAGGCGCGGATGAAAGCCCCATGTTCTCCATTAGCGTGCGCCATGCTGCATTTACTACGCTTTGGGAGTCGCGCATTAAATAAGGGATGCCTTTGCCGAAAACTACTGCTTCATCTCGTTCCCACGGTAAAACAGAATAGGGGTGCTCGTCTGAATCCATGGGGTTAATGACGGCTTTAATAACGCGGTTTCCTGATACGAATACAACGCAATCATAACCATCCAACTCATCCACAACATCCACACCCAAAGCTTCTAAATCTTCACGTTCAACGCTTCCGTGATACTCCCATACTTCATATCGATTATTTAGATAATCAGTGCCGCCTAAGCCTGATATAGCTCGCATTTGAGACATGCGACCATTGTCTGTGCTGCCATGGCTTGGGGGGGATCTTAAAAGGCTTTCAATTTCAGAACGGAAAAACGCGGGTGACTTAGCAAGCGTTATCAACTGTTTGCGTGTCATGTAATGACGTTCCATCTCATACTCGCATTCTTCAATCTTCGTGGCATTTGGGTCAGGGAAATAATTCCAGATAGTGACGTGTTGGACGGTGGGAGCATGTTCTTCAATAACTTCAAGGATAGAGACTTTCTCACCCGTCGCTGGGTCTACCTTTTGAAGCCATGCTTTGCGGGTCTTGCCCACAATGACAGGTCCTTTTAATATGCCAGTCCCATAAAGTGCCGATTCTTTCAGTGCTTCACGTGCTTTTTCAGACATGCGAGCTTCTGAAAGCTGATCATCCATTTCATTTTCCATCGCTTTTGCTGCATCTTCTGCCTGCTTCATGACATCATCGACTTGTGCCACTGACTCATTATCCATGCCCTGCTTGGCTTGCTCTCTAATCTTACTTAATTCGGGGACAGGGGTTGGTTTAATGCCCCAGTTCTTATCGTCTGTTGGAAATAGCATATCTGCCACGCGAGCTACTGCCGAGTTGACTGTTCGCCGTGTTAAATTGACAAACACACCTGAACGCGAGGGATCATCTTTAATAGCTTGCTGTGTTGCTGGACTATATTGCCCTTCATATTGTCGAAGGTCAGACAACCAGCGGACTTCTAATGGCGCACGCTTCGATACTGCTTCCGAAGCTAGACGTGAAATACGCTGTGCAAAAAACTGGACACGCTCAATGCGAGCGGCTTCTAGTTCTTCTTGTTGATCTTCTTGCATTTCGCATTGAACATCAGACATGCTTGCATTATTTGCGTGTAATTCATTCATTAAAAAAAACCCCTGCGCCATGACTCACTTGGTTTAAGTTTATCATAGCGCACTTGGTTTTTGACATTGAATAAATCTACCTAAGCCGCTTTGGTAGATTCTTTTATTTTTGGATACGTTCAGCCGCTCGTTTAAATATAATGTTTTTCATTCTGTTGATGTCATCAAGTTTTCTAGTTTTCTGTGCACCTGTTAAAACGCTATCTTTAAAAATCAACGCTGCTTTTTTGTTTAACTGTGAAACCCTGCGCGTTTCTGTATTCAACATGTGACGATTTAGGAGCTTCACCTTGTTTTTATTTTCTAATTCTGTAGCTGCCTTGAAGTTCTTACCTTTCCGATAGCGTTGAATAGTGTTGAATGTTTGGTTGACCTCTTGAAGTGCATCATAAACATCAGTCGCATATTTTGTGTGCCGCAGTGGGGTCTGATCAACAAAGGCTTTGACGACTGGATACTCACTCATTCGCCAGTCGGGGCGTTCTGCTGCACCATTAAGATTGCGCGTTACAATCATATCCATCGCCCCAAGCCCCACCGTGCCAATGTAGCCAAAGTACCCACGAACTAAGTGCTGGATTTGTACGGGCGATAGCGTAATAGCATCGGGCAACACTGCGCCCATTGTTTTCGATGCCGCAATAGCACTATCACTTGTCCATGGTTTTGACCTATCCGTTGTCGGCATAAACTTCATACCCATTGACTCAATAGCCCTGCCTGTAAAAGAGTTTTTATTGGCGTAAACTTCCATTGCTGGCTTGAAGATTTGGGGGCGAGGGTCAATGCCTAGCGTTTGCGTTGCAGTGAACCATAAGGCATTGCCAAAGTCTGCGCCTGTTGCTTTGTCATCCATACCTTGCTGTGCAATGCGTTCAAATAGATTCGCAATCGCGCCAACTTCAAAAGGGCGAGGAATCTTAAACATGATTTCATTGCCTTTTGCATCATGAATGGCTGGCAACCCAAGCCGTGAAAGCTTAATCAGGTGATAAGTGTCTTTTTCCCAATCTTCTGCATCTTTATAATCATCATCTCCAGCCATCAAAGCATATAACATAACAGACAAGGCAGAATACGTCCCGACTACTGCAATAAATTGGGCTTGCTGATTCTTATCCATGCCTGCTCTTGCAACTTTATCCAGACCTTGCATCCGTGCATTTAGGAATGGAATAATTTGCGTTATGGCGCGGACTGCAACCCAAGAACCTGTGCGAGAAAAATCAAGATGGTCACGCGATTCAAAGTTTGCTGTTAATAAATCTCTGCCATCGCTCAACGCTTGCTCAAAGTTTGCTGCACGATTGACGTTCTCTAAGCGTGCGCCAAAATCTTGATATGTTTCCCATAAATGTTGGGCAAAGTTTTCAGGGTCGGTGATTAAGCCGCCAGCCTTGTTAAGCTTCACAAGCTGTTTCACTGCATCTGGGTCTGTACCATGAATATAGCCAGACTGCCCGAATGCACCGCCGCCAAATAGCATCGCCTTGTATGACTTGCTATTTACATTCGTTGCTTTCCACCCCTGTGCTACGTTCCCAAAAGGATTTTTGCTCATCTTGGCAACGGCTAAGGCTTGAATGGTATCGCGGAACATATTGCGTATTTTAAATTCAGGCGAAGCGGTGACTCCGATTGTCAAAGCCCGCTTAAACCATCGCATGGTTTTCATAAAGCCATTGTTCAATCCGTTAAAATCTAAGGCTGTCAATGATTCAAGCACTAAAGGGTCACTCACTTCAAACCACACTTTTTTACCATTGGCTCGCACAAATACCGCATCTTTACTCTTAGATGATTCTTTAACCTGCTTAGCTGCGCCCATCTTTGATGCTGTTTTTAGTGCCGAAAGTGCTGCTTGGTTATTCAAGCTCGCTGAAACTAAATGATTCCAGTTTCCCAATACGTTTGATAGTAAATCATTCAACGGTTTATCAGAACCTTTGCGAATCTTATAAGCTGTTTGTCCAACCATCTTATCTGTGACGCTTGCGCCTCTCAATACGCCTCCAACATCTTCTAAGGCGCGATAAAACGGCACATAAAACCCTTCCTCAATCCATTTCGCCGCTTCTTCCTTGCTTACTAAATGGTTGTCCACTGCCATTTTAACGATTGCAGCGTGCAGTGCCTCAAAATCTTTACGCACAGCTTCGTAAACCTTCGCTCTGTCTTTGCCGTTTTCCATCCTCCCTTGGTTTGTCGTCAGCATGATATTGATTTCTTTATCAGTAAGTGTGCGGTCACGGCGTGACAATGTTTCTTTTAAGTGTTTGATTTCAATAGTGTTTTTTGTTAATTCTTTTTTGTTGGCAGATAATACTTCACGCAACTGCCCACGGTCTGTTGCATTATCAGACTCTACAATATCACGTTCCAATGTGTTTATATCGCTTCTAAGGCTTTTGTTTCGGTCGGTTAATACTTCCGCCTTCCTTCCTGCGGCATCTGCATTGTCATTGATGTTCTTCATCCGATTAACTGCAATCCATTGTAGAAAATCGTTTGTTTCTTCAAGTAAGGGGGAAAAGATTTTGTTTAAGCTCTTGCTCCCCTCCAACATGCGTACAGCGTTCTGGTGCATTTCAGGTGCGCCATGTTTAATGATCCCTTCAATAATATTCGGCGCGGACTTGGTTAAATGTGCCATCATCCATGAGCGTTTATCATTCAAGTTTTTATTGATTGCGCTGAATTGATCTATTGTACCTTGATACCATGTATCTTTAAATACGGCATATTGCTGTTTTATAGCATCTGCTACTGTCGCTTTGGCTGCTGGATTATGCAGCTTGTCTTTCACCTTTTGGACATCAGACGTGTATTCGCGTGTTGCAGCTCTGCTGTAGCGAATGTCGTTATTGCTTGCATTAAACTGCCCTGTGTTGCCTGTGGCTGATTTGATTTGGTTAGGGTTGAAGACAACAAAATCACCATCAAGCTCAATACTTGAGTACCCAAGATTGTCTAACTCATCAATACTATATTTATCATATTCATCCCATCCTGCAATCTTATCAGATGATATAAATGCCTGAATAATATCGCCACTTTCTGCCGCGCCTACATCTCCCCCCTTTAATCTTTCTAAGTCTGATGCAAACCAAAAAACACCATCCATTGTTTTATCGCTATTAAAAGTATTAAAAGCATGTTTTGTCCCATGATAAACCACCATAGGCTCGCCGTTTTCATCGACTACTTTTGACGGTTTGGACTTTTCTAGGAAGTCTTCTATACTTCGGTACATGGAAGGGGTGCTTCCGCGTGCAGGGTCGAATGTAACCTGATGTCGTTGCTCCCCTTTCTTTTTCCACATTGTTTTATTTGATAGCACGCCATTATTCAAAACAACTTCTACAAATTCTATTGTCCCATTAACCTTTTTGCCAAATGCAACCGATGGACGCTTACCCTTACTTGTGCCTTTCTTGATATAATCAGGTGACTTAAGAATGTAAGGAATGGCAAGCAAATCATTCTTTGTAATAGGGTATTGGTTACGCTTCCCTTCGACCGCTGCATCACCATGCCCCTTGATTGCATGGCGTAAATCATTGCTGTTTAATTCAAAGCTGAACCCAGTGACATCTTCGCCTGTAAGGTCGCTTATTTGTTTTGCTGTATGGCTATCAACCTCCCATAACTTGATAGGACGCTCTGTTTTTCCTGCTAGAGATGATGAAATAAACGCTTGTGCAGCTTCAACGATCTTTGCATCCAGTTCAAATTCACCAAACCAAGCCTTAAATGCTGGCGTGCGAACCTGCACCCATTGGCGGTCGTTCAGATTGGTATCTTTGCCGTTTGGGGCTTTCATCCATTGCGCTGTGCCTTTGTATTTGGCAACTACGGCATCATATTGGCGTTTAGCTTCTTCAACGGTGATACCGTACGCTTTTGCAATGCTTGCATAAGCATTCTCACCACGAGCTACACCCTCACGTTTACCAAGCTGGCGAACTTCACCATGTGCTAATGATGCCAATGTTGCAGGTGTAATCTTCATGTTAAACCCTGCCTTGAGTAAATGCGCCCGAACAAAGCCAGCCAGTGCGTCTAGGTAGCGTTTAACAATGTTCTTGATGGTCTTAGGCATTGCGTCAATGTTGGTTTGATACTGCTGAACTGCGTACGCAAACAATTCATGATAATAATCTTTCGCTGGTGTGTCGCTTGGGATAGCGTCCTTTGCATCTTGCATCCATGCTGCAACCTTGCCCTTTCCATTTTCTGCTAGTTCATCAGCCGACTGTACCTGCTTAATGCTCTTGGCTAGAATTTCTTTGCCTTTGGCTGATTCATCAAAACTATGTTTAGCTTCATGAAGCATTACGCCTGCAAGGGTGGATTCGTCATTGTTCTCTGCGACGATATGAACTGTGCCGTCTGGGTCGTACCAGCCTTGGATTTTGCCGTCTTTGGAGAATTTGGCTTGCTGTGAAAAACTCTTCCCCATATAGATAGTTTGCATCTTGTCAGGTGTGTCTTGGGACTCCCAAGGGCGAAGAAACCGCCGCGCTTTATCGTTAAGATGCGCTCTACTTTGAACATTGCGAGCTTCGACTTCTCCAGCAAGTCTTCTGTATGACTTGTAGGACTTGTAGGGGTCAATATGAATTTTCCCATCTGCTTGCCACTTTTCTAATAATTTTCTAGGGTTTTTTGATGTATGTAATTCAAGTACTACTTTGAAATCAACACTGCTGTATGTAGTATCCTCATGATGCCTATACAAAACATCGTCTTTTACCTCTTTCAAAACACTATCTAATGAGTTTTTATCATCGACACTAGCTAAGATAATGCCCGCCCAAGTTTCTTTTGCAAGATCCTCATGTGTCTTTTCAAACATCTTAGGATTTCCACCCTTAGCAAAGCCTTCAATGTCTTGGATAGCATGTTGCAACTCATGCAATACTATACTTGCAACGTCTGCCATGCGCTCATCTTCGCCAATATCTATCCTTCTTGGCTCTAAACCAGAAACCTTATGGTAGCTTCCCCCTTTTCCTTTCTTAGTCGTCATACTTATACTTTCTAATTCTGGGTATGTTTTAAATAACGAGGGGAAATCAAGCAAGTCAGATACCGTGGTGAATTTGCCTTTAGAAAGCATATTACGATAAATGTCGCCCCAAAGCTGCCCTTTATGCGGATATGGTTTTTTAAGGCTTGAACTGCTGGAATTTAGCTCTTGCCTCCACTTGCCATCAACGCCCTTAAAAGTGCCTGTTGCGTCCCAAATAGCATCGCGGTCTTTGCCTTCTTTTTCCATTGACACCGCTTGCGCGGCGGCTTCTTTATCCCATGTTTCTGCTTTTTTACCTATGAATGAACGCTTCACACCCTCTGGCGCATTAGCATCCGTGTTGTGGATAATCACTCTGCCTTTTTCAATCGCACGCTTCATGTGAGTGCCAAAAGTCTTGATTAAGGATTGCTTTGTGGCTTCTACTGATTGACCTGTGTTGGTGTTGCCTTTGGAGTAAAGCTCTGTTCCTACTTCTTGCCCCTGTAAATTGTTCCGTCCTTTAGAATTGTTGTCTTTCCCAGCCTGTCTGCCATTCGTTTTGCCATCTCGTCCGTCAATGGTTGCGATGTTTTGGGTTTCATTATCAATATTTTCATAAGCTTTATCCTCTGCCTTCCATTGCTCGATTGTGATTGGTCGCGTTGGAACTATGGTGTTATCTAAAAAAACATAATTGCCGCTTTCTTGATGTTTAAGCGCATCATCCAATGCAATATTGCTTTCAGCGGCTTGCTGTTCGATGTACGACACACCACCAAGGTTTTCAATAGCTAAAGCGTTATCAGCTTTATCCTTCATCTCTAAATCTTTTTGGTGTTGTTCTGCTGAATCGGCAATGCTTTCAACTGATTGCACTTTGTTACCATCAAGATGTGACTTCACCATATCTTTAAACTGTTGAACGCCACCATCATGGGTATTTGTATCAATGCCAAAGTCCTTTGCCATATCTTCAATATGATGATCAGGGGACTTTCCTTTTTTTCTAAATAGCCCGACTGCGCTAGACTCATTAGCTTTGCTTGCGCCAATGGTGTCGCGTAATAATGACATGCTTAATCCGCCGTTGTCTTTAATGCGCTGGATAAAATTATCAGACGGAGCTTTATTTATTTTTGTTTCAGCCTTCACATTCTTTTTAGCTGAATTTTTAAGCTGAACTGCATATTGATTAGGGTCAGTTGGATGTGTGACGACCTGATAAGCATCATTTCCGCTGATTAAGTCTGCTGCATCTGCTTTTGTCGGGCTTGTTAGTAGCTTGTTTTGCTTGGTGATGCCATATCCGCCTAGGTTATTGTAAATATGTTCTGCACTAGGTTTGTTAACTTCTACTGTACCAGCCGCATTGCTTGAAATAACTTGCTTGTTTGCGCCCTTTTCTGCTGATTGCTTTCTAATTATTATCGCATTTTGTGCTTCTTTATTACTAGCTTCTTCTAAAACTTGCACGTTTTCATGAGAAGTTGTTCCATCAATGTAGGGCTGATCCGCAGGTGGCGCATGTTCAGCCTGTGCCGCTTCAAATTGTGCAATAGCCTGCTTATCAGCTTCGGCTTGTGACATAATCTGTCCATCAATAATGCCTTGGGGCTGCTGTTCAACATAACCCAAGTCGCCTTGCGGAAGGTTGATAGGAACACGACTATTGCTATCAACTGTAGCAGTTCGTTTTGACTCACCTTTAGCCATCGCCGCGTCAACTGTATCAAGTGCTGCATGGTCTTCTTCATCTGTTGCCATATCTCGCCCGACTGTTTGTGGCGAAGGTTTCGGTGCTGGCGTGTCAAAGTTGTTTATGTCATTTGCAAAATCACTTAGTGAATTGCCATTTTGTTGTGTTTGTTGGTCTTGTGTGGCTTGTGGGTCTGATTGAGTATCTTGTTGCTGCGCTTGTGGTGTATGTGGGCTTGGTATTGCTGAAACGCCGCCCAATGCTCCGCCACCAATTGCGCCAAGCACCCCTGCATTTATCATTTGATGCCCAAGGTCGCTGGGCAGTGCATCGCCAGTTATGCCAGCTTTGCCGACTTCTTCAATGCCCGTTTGAATCGACTCTGTGACACCTTCTTTACCTGCGGTCTCTAATGTTGCTAAACCAATGCGCTTTTTAGCCGTATATGATGCAATCTTTTTAGCTGCTTCTGAACTTAACTCGCCACCAAACCCGAATTTCTTTGCTACGCCGAGGAAAGGCAGGATGTCTAGCCCGCCCGCTACGATGCCTGTCGCCAGTGAGCCTGCGATTGCGCCTGTGCCTGTATGTCCTTTTTCCGCGACATCGCCATAAACGCTGCCAGTTTCTGAACCCATAGAACCTGCGGCTGCACCAATAAACTGCCCTTTCCTGATGGTATTGAGCGTTGCTTTTGATTTCATAACGCGCTCAAATAGTGCAGCTGCGTCTGCTTTCTTTGTGATTCCAGCTTTAATGCGCTTCTCAATAGCTTTCTTAGCTGCCATCTCTATGCCTTTTTTCGCTACAAGCCCACCTATTCCGCCAGTTCCTAGCATCATGAGTGCGGATGGTATCGCTTGCCCGATTGCGCCCATCGTATAATCGAATGCGTCACCCGTACCGTGGACATCGCCATAATCTGAAACGCGCAAGCCATCGTTTTGACTTTCTTTAATGTTTCTTTTGTATCCTTCTAGCCCGAAATCAAACAGTGATTTGCTATCAATCGCATCGCCGAATAACGCTGCTGCGCCGTACGCTGTTGCTTGCAGACCATCGATGCCTGACTTAAATCCTGCAACGACTTGATTGCCGCTTTCATCTTGCGTTTGCACGTCTTGTTTAGGAACTTCTGGCTCTTGATACGACTCGAAAACATAAGGCTTGATAGGCTGAAATGGCATGAATACTCCTGAATTACAGTGAGTTTACTTTAACATAAACAGGGCTTGTTTTGACTTAAATGCCCGCTATCGGGTCGATTGCTACATATCTGAAATCATTATCTTCATCTGTGAAGTCCATGGCACTCAAATATTCTGAAAAAGTTAAGGCTACTGCATCGCCAATATCTGGAGACTGAATGCCTCGCCGTTTCATATCTTCTTTTTTCTCAAGTTGTAAGCGTCCATTGCTGTCGAAGCTGTAGCGAATCGCTGTCAAATCGTTCAAGATTTCGTCTTTTTCGGGCATTTTGCTTGGTTCATCATCAAGCCAAAGCTTCATCTTCGCCCACATTTCGGCTCTTCGATTGTAGTATTTATGTGATTCATAAGCGCGTGAACCTGCATTTACACCATTGACACATTCATATCCAAGTTCGTGCAGCCTATCGACAACGCCAGCTCCCAACCCGCAAGAGTCCACGTTTACCATTTTGGGCTTCACTTTTTTAATTAAACGTACAATCGCGCCGACAAGTGTCATTAAATCAGTGCTGGGCAATATACTGACGTTCATAACAATTCTTCCTTTTCTGATTGCTATTGCGGTTCTGTCATCGCCAAATCTTGCAGGGTCAACGCCAACAATAACGCCACCAAAGCTTGTTTTTAGCGTTGATTTCATTGCTCTTTGCACTAAATTTGCGGGGATAAGATTTCTATCATCTGACTGTAAAAACGCTTCTTCACTTGAACACGGGTATTCTTGTTTGAATGCAAGTAAGCCATCTGCGCCATTCGCTGATAGTTCGACAATCTTTGCACGCCTAAACATCAACTGTTCTTCGTCAAGATCGTACATTGTTTTTAGTGCAAGCTCGCTCGCTTTGAAAGAAACATCTTTCTGCACTTCTTTTCTGTATTCAGTTTGCCAGAACCACGGCACAAATATGAGTTGATACTCACCTTCGCCCCTTAAAGCCGCCTGACATTGCTGATAGAACCAACCATTCGCGCCATTTGCTGTCGATTCCATGATGATTTCAGTGTCTTTTTCATCAGGAACTGCTTGCAGAATACCTTTGGCATGTTCGTCTGCATGACTCCAGTAAGCCACTTCACTACCAAAAAATAGTTGAATTGTTTCAGAACGCCCAACGGCTCTATTTCCTGCTGTCCCAACGCGATATGACGCATTCAAATTCGGAAATGTAAGCTCATTAGCTGAATCCGCGCCGATTTCAGGGCGAATGATTTCAGGTTCTCGTTCAACATAGAGCTTTGCGATGTTAAATAGATTCTTAGTCGCTGCTGACTCATGCGTTAGAATGTATCCACGCTTCCCAAATGCGAACTGAACGCGCCAAAGCTGTCTAGCACACACATACGTTGATGCTCCTTGCTGCCTTCCTTTTAAAATCAACGCCCTTACTTTCCCCGTCTTTTCAAGCTGTGCTTGCAGTTTAGTATGAATATACTGCTGCGCTTTATTGATAATAAACTTCTCAATCTTACCTTCTTTCGTGCGTATAAATAAACATTTTTTTGCATAATATTCAAAGTCATCTAGCAACTTCTGCACAGCGATTTTATAATCACTCATCGAGTAAATCTTTTAGCGTATCTTCAAAACTAACTTTTGTTTCAACAATCTTCTTATCAGTCCACATCGCAAGATGTTTACCTAGCAGTTCATAACCTTTGAGAGCTGCCGTGTGATTGTTCATCGTCTCGCCTGCTTCTGTTTGTTTAAGTAGCTTCGCATCTTTAATGACTTCTGCAATTCCGACTAAAACTTTTTCTGCTGTAAGTTCTGTTTTTTTCGATCTAATATCCATAAGTCGTTGAATTTCTTGACTAATAATAGGTTTTGATAGGTTCTCACTACCGATGACTTGTGCCGTCTTCTTTGAATATTCTGCTCTTATTGCTGCTTGTGTTGCATTCAAGTCAATGATGTATTCACGACAAAACGCGGCTTGCTTGGGACTTAACTCTCTCATGTTGAACCTCTTTTTGCTTCCTTATCAACAAGTAAGAATGCTTTACATACACACGCTGCATGAAGCCTATCGACTTTCTTTATGAGTCGATAATACTGACGTTCAGTCACACCCCATCTTTCTGCATATTTATTATTCATAGAAATAACGCCTGCGAGATTATTTGCTAAGTCTCTAGCGCATTGTTTTTGCTTAATTATTTTTGTAATCATCAACCTGACGTGATCGACTGCTTTTACCTTCTCGCCAATGAGTAGAGACGCTGTCTCTCGCATTCTAATTGACATTGTTTTAATTTCATTACGAGATGGGGGATGAAGCATTGTGCAAACGATCATGCTATACGCATCTACGCCAATGATTTTTTTATACATGATGTATTCATCATTAAGCTGTTTGTTGTAGTATTCAACTGCATTTGAACGGTCACGCATGAGTGCTTTTATCGTTTGAGATATAATGCTATGTCGTAGCTGCGTGTTTCCATCGCTCGCGTAACAACTATTCATTGCAGGTATTCCTCAATAACATTTTTCGCTTCAGTCCAGCCGTTGCAAACCACCGCTTTATAGCCTGCGCTATTTAGCCGTTGAAGCCATTGTTTCTGCTCTGTGGTGGGATAACTTCCCTTTTGGCGTTTTAGCTCGATACGCAAGCCGTGGTATCCGTTGTTGGCATAATCAAGCAATATATCGGGATAGCCCTTCGATACGCCTTCTTTTTTAAGCTTCATTGCGACTTTGATGTTTCGCAGCCCGCCGTTTGGGATGGCTGTCATCATATTAAGCATCGGATAACGTGCTTGGTGAAGCTTGCACCAGTCAATCAGTGCAACTTGCTCTTGATGTTCGGAAGGTATAACCATGCGTAAACACTACATATAGTGGTTTATGTTATCAACTACTACTACATATAGTGGTTATCGCATGGCAACACAACTTGATACAACTGCACTGCCAACCGCTCCACCCCTTCCATAAATTCATTCAGCTCTGCGACATTCATCGCCGCTGTACTTTTGTAGATCGGCACGCGCCACGCTCTCACTTTGACAATCTCCACAGGTTCAAGCAATTCAGCCTTGAATGTCAGCTTCATTTCTTCAATCGTGTAACCTGCTTCATCTCCACATAGCTTGAACAACTGATGCAGCCGACGACTTTGCTGGTTGGAACGCTTGGACTTAAACGCACGCACCAATACCTCAACCTTGCCCTTTTCATCTATCGAGCGAAGATAATTGCAAGCCCTAAGAATCACCTCCCTTTTATTGTCAGCCGATATGATGAACTTACGCGGCTGAATCACGGCAATGCCGCCCAATAGGCTCGCCCCATCATGTCGACTGCCTTGGCTTGCCCATGTTCTTGCGTTAAGCGTTCTAGCCAATAATTCAACAACTCACGCACTTGATGCCGCTTGGGGATTACATTTGACTCGCATAGCTCATGGTGCTTGTGGCAAACAGGTATCACGCAGTAATCAGGGGCTTTCACCCCCATGCCTGATAATCCAGCCACTTTGACATGATGCCCGACAACATCGCCAAAGCATCCACTGGGTGAGAATACGCACAACTGCTCATGGTGACTTCGTTGGTAGGCTGCATCACGCATGGTCAAGCATCCCCAAGGATTCCGCACGCTCTTTAAGTTTAGTCGTGCTGGTGCATATTGAATTGGGGGTAGCTCCATTGAATTTAAGGCAAGCCATGTCAACCGCATGTTTCATCGTGCAATCATCATCTCTTTTAATTTTAAGAGCTAACACATACGCTTTTAGGTTCTGCGAGGCTTGCGGCTTTTCTTTTTTGCGGGGTCTCTTCTTAACTATCGCCCTCAGTACAGCTTGATGCTCAAGCTTTGCACGCTCCTCTTTGCTCCGTGCTGATATGATTTTCATGTTTTGTTTTGAGAAGTGAAAGAACATGCTCATGCTGCGACCCCTTGCTTATCAGTCACATCATTCTCAATGTGATTCCAATAACGCTCGGTTAGTTTCAATTTTCCACGCGGGGTGATATGGAGTGTATAGCGATATTCGCCGTTTATCTTTTCTTCGCTTGGCTTCCAAGTGAACCATCCCATCGTCACGAATTTTTGATAAGGCTCTTTGCTTTCCATGATGAACCCACAATCTCGCAGCCATTTGTACATCTTGTTTTGCCCGACTTTGATAAAGTCGATGGACTTAGCGAACTCACGCACAAGAATTTCACCTGATTTGATGCTTGCCTTATTGGAAGCCAAAATAAGGCTATCTTTATTTTTCAGTGAATGGCGTTGATCTTCATTTTCAAGGGCGAGCTTCTTGTTGTGTTCAACTTTATCTGCCAAGGCACGCAAAGCAGAGGGATAATCAGCAGGTAGTGCGGTTTGACTCTCAAGGGCTTGCCAACGGTTTATAATCTTGGAGCGAATTACAACATTGTAGCCAGAAATGAGTGTCATAGTGGCGGAATAGGTCGCCTCAAAAATGAGGAGTGACTTTCCGCGTTCATTTTTACAAGTATTTTCAACAAATCCGCTGACATCTTCGCCAGCTTCGGTGAGTTGTCTGATGATGTCGCGAATATCACGCATAACATTGTCATGACGCTTGCCTGTCAGTTCCGCAATTTCACGGCTTGTCATGGTTTGGCTGTGGCTGATAGTGGGGATATTCATGCTGGAACTCCTGCTTTACATGATTGAGAAAAGGATAAATGCGTACAATCGGCTGCATTCGCCGCCAAAGTATTGAAATTTAAGCCGTTTTCTTTGCCTGTTTGAATGCTAGACTGGATACTTGAAAACATCAAATGGTTTAATTCGATGGTGTGGCGCATCGCTTTTAGCTCGATGATTGCACCGTTGATGTCATGCCCTTGTTCATTTAAATCACGCAACAAATGGGATAATGGACTTTCATAACGTTCATCCAACAACGTCGCCGTGTTCAGGACATCATCCAGCTTATGGGTGGGGCGTGCTGTTTCAATCGGGTAGTGGTAGCTAACAGGTGGCAAGGCTTGGGTTTCAGGGACGTATTCGCCCACAAGGTACGCCATCGCATCAGGGAAGCGTGCGACAGGTAGCTCGCCATATTTTGAGATGCCAAAGGATTCATAGAAATCATGGTAAACTTTGCTGAACCCGACTTGACGTTTTGCCTCATCATATTCGGCATAGACTTTTTTGGTGATGCCATCGCGAATCGCAAGTTTTTGTTTGGGGTCGATGGTTTCGGGGAAGTTGGCAGGTATCGCGGCTTGTTTGTATTTTTGAAGGAGTTCGGTTTCCATTTTGTTAAACTCTTCGATGTAGCCAATTTTAAACACCATCGCTTTTTCACCAGTAAACCCCATTACCAAAACAGTAAAGCCATCGCGTGTCATTTCGTAAGACTTGCGAGATTCGCCTTTTAAATCTGTATATTCAACGGGCTTAAAATTCAGCTCGCTAAATTCTTGAGGTGCGCCAAGGCTTTCAATCTTCTGAATGACATTTTTATGACGGCGACCAAAGAATTCAGCAACATCCAAAGAGGTCGTGGTCAGTTTGTCATCTTTAAGTTGGATGGAGGGGATTTTTAGTGTTGTTGCGTTCATATTGACGCTCCTGTTTTAAAACCACCTATTTCGCTACCAAACGAAATAAGGCGAAGTTGATACGAGTTGATAGACTGGTAACAGAAGCAAACCCAGCGAGCCGAAGCTCCTCGCACCAACCTCACCAACTGGGATGCCCGAAGGCAAAACTGGTGAAAACAAGGCACAAAAAAAGGCGCACTATGAAAAGTGAACCTGCGCTCACTTCTGAAATTCAGGCTATCAAACCCGACCGAGCTATTGCCCGATGCGGCGAAGTGTAGCCCTGTATCTTTGGCTTTGTCAAACATCGTCTATCTCATTGCCTATAAACCCGCCGCAATCCCCAATCAATACCGAAGCATCAAAGTACGTCTGAAAACCGCTTGGCGACCCCTTAAAAGTGAATCTAGCGCACTTTTCTTTCAACTTGCAGGGATTAGATGGGACACAGCGAGCGATGTCATAAGCTAATTCGACTTTTCTTTTCATGATTGAAGCTCGGGAAGTGGCATCCATGCTTTCAACTCCTTTAGTTCTGCCCATTCGTTTTCAAAATAAGGGTCGCTGTACTCACCTTGCAGCATATTAACCTGCACGCTGGCATATACCCAGTTGTTATTTGCAAGACTGAACATACACATCATTGCCCATGGAAAGCCAATGTTTGCTAGAAACGGTTGCCCATCTTTCGGGGCTGTTTCTGGTGATTGCCATTTTAATTTTTCGAGTGACTCAATATCATTTTGAAGAATTTTTACAGCGCGTTCCCCGCGCTCACCAAGCCGCTTTTTTTCATAGTCAACCAATGCCCTTATGTTTTCGATAGCACTATCAATCGCTTCACTCATTTTTTAGCCTTCCTTTCCGCTGCGTAATATTTCACTGACTTTTCGTGTGAGACTTTTCGTTTCAGCTTTATTTTTTGACTCATCTCAATCATCTTTTTCATAATCACGCGCTAGTTTTTTTGTTTGTTCCAGTTGTTCGCTAACTTCTTCGCCCACTTGTTTTCTTGTTTGTACTCGCCGTTTTTCATACATCGCTTGGCATTGCGGACACAACCCGTTTCCCAGCAGAAAAATGAACTCATCAAAGCAATTCAAACATGCACCGATGTTTTTCATGCGTGTTCTTCCTTAAATTCACGTTCCAAAGCTTTGAGTGCGCATTTCAGTGCATAGTGTTTGTTTGCAGGGACAATGATGCCGTTGTGCATGTCAGCATAATCGATGTCGATTTGCTTCAAGTGCGCGTCTTCTGGCAATAATCCACCGTGTTTTTTGATGATTTCTAATCGTTTGTGTTGTTGGTTTTCACTCATGGTTGACCCCTTGGTGAATGCACTCATGACATCAACGTCAGTGCAATAAACGTTTCATTTCTGCGCCTTGTCGCTTCTGCGCCCACACGTTTGACCCTTGATTTTGCAACGTCGCAATTATTTTTCACATGATCGAATGTTTTCTTGGGTGCGTTTTTATTGAGTATCTTTCCGCACTTTTCACATTTGAAATACTTAGCCATGAGCCCCCACCTCCTTGCCAAATGTTCTTCGCGTTTCTGGTGTCGCTGCCTTTAACCCACGGTAAGATTGCCATTTCATCGCCTTCACCACGCCGCCTTCACGCATTCGGTCAACGGCTCGCTCGTCTAAAACTTTTTCTTTCAGTTGTTGCCCATCGAGGTTGCTGATTAACAGTGTTGGCATATCTGCTGAATAACGATCGCACAAGATTTCAGACAGCATGAGTTTATCATCTTCCGTGCATCTTCCAGCCCCAAGTTCATCAATCACCAACACATCAGCGGCAATAAACTTATCCATCATTTGTTGTTCGGAGTGCTTGTTTCCCCAAGTGTCACGAATCGAGCGCATCAATCGGGATGCCGTGATATAAACGGGTGAACACCCACCTTTTGCAGTCATTTCGCCAATGATTCCAGCCGCTAGCATCGTCTTGCCAGTTCCACAGTTGCCCATCAGTAGCAGCCGCTTAACGCCTTTCCTTGCGAAGCTTTGGGCAACTTCTTTCACCGCCTTTTGCTCATCGCTCATGGCTTGCCAGTCATCAAGGCGAATGCCGCAAAACTTGCTTGGCATCCCTGCTGTTTTCCATCGCTGCGCTTGCGCTGCCAGCCTTCTTGCTTTGGCATCAGCCAAGTCTTGGGCTTTCCTTTTTTCATCGACACAACAGGGGCAACCGTGGTTATTCATCCATCCGTCATGTTCGCCGTGGATAGCGCATTGGTACACGCCTTTCTCGCCAAACATGGCAACCATTCGCGCTTGAATTTTTTCGTGGGTCAACGTGTCTTCAAGCTTATCCATCAGAAATCCTCCGAGTAGTCGTTGTCTTCAAATCCACTTCGCTGGGTTCGATCTTGCTTGCCAACCAGATGCAGATTTGCGCCGTGCTGTTTAATCGGAAACACCCCTTTCCAGCCGTTCATAATCGACTGATTTAACACCGCGTTTTTGTCACCACCAATCTTGTCCAATTCACTGGCAATCAACTGCCCAGCATAGGCAGTCAAAGGGGCTTTGATTCGCACCCTCATTTTCACAAATTCTTGCCATACATTTTTTTCCACCCCGTCTATTTCTAAATCGCATACGCCCGCGCTTTGATGGTTCTTTAATGGTTCTATTGATGGTTGGGTGATGGTTATGGGTGCACGGGGTGCGGGGGGGGGTGCATGGGGTGCGGGGGTTATGTCGTGAGCTGCGGGGGTTTTGGTCGTGAGCTGCGGGGGTGCATGGGGTGCGGGGGTGCACGGGGTGCGGGGGTTTGGTTGCCATGTGCAGGGGTTAGTGATGTAAAATAAGTTGGATCTACCCTTGCGTTCTTGCCTTTCTAAATAGCCTTTTTTAATCAGAAAATTAACCTGACTTTGCACCCCTCTTTCGGACATGGAACACCGCTCTGAAATGCTCGAAATTGAGGGGTAACATGACCCCTGTTCACTGGCATTATCACACATCGCAAGCAGCACCATTTTGGGGTGTGTTTTGAGTGCCGTTTTCCATGCTTCTGTCATCAATGCAATACTCATCTGTCGCTACCTCGCCGATTGCGCAATGCTTTGAAAATGCTCCGCGCATATCTTTGCCATTGCTTTTAATGTGTGTGTTTCAATAAATGATTCTTGTGCGTGAACAAGCTTTAAGCCTGATCCATCGATCATGTCGCAGAATCGCTTTAAGCTCGCGGATTGGTCGCCTGATAATAGGCGTGTGATATTCGAGGCATTAAACCCCATGCGGTCAGCAACAACCTTGTGACCCTCATGTGCCAACGCCTCACGCAAAATGCTTTCCGTTGATTTGCGTGTGCTTGCGTGGTTCATACTTAAGACTTCGCTCATGGCAGTTGCCATTCAGGAGAGCAGCATGAAACAACTAAAGCTACCACTACCAAGGAAACCCATAGCCAAAGACGATGCGGCCTATTTAAGACGGCAACGCGAGGCTGCGAAGCGTTATTTTTTGGGGGAAAGATCATGATTTACTCCCTCGCTTTGAAAATCGCTCAGGAGGGTATAAATCAGGGCGGATCTCCCAACATGGAATCCCAGTCTTTTTTTCAATTTGGAAAACATAATCAGAAGGCACTAATCCGCCTGAACGGTTCAGCCAGCCATAAACATGTTGTTGCTTAACACCCAGCATGTTTGCTAATGCAGTTTGTCCACCAACTATTGTTATAATCTTATCAAGTGGTTTCATAATGCGAACGGTACAACTTAAAGTTGTTTTAATCAACAACTTTATATTGTTTGATAAACAACGCGATGTTGTAAGTGTTCTGGCATGAACATTCATCAGCGAATAAAAACCGCCAGAGAAAACGCAGGCTTTGACCAAGCAGGTTTAGGCAAGGCTTGTGGCGTATCACAGCAAGCCGTTCAAAAATGGGAGTCTAAAGGAACACCAAGAACTGCAACCATTTCAAAAATAGCAGCTTTATGCGGTGTAAGTATTGAATGGGTAATGAATGGAGAGGGAACGAGGCTTGCTACCATTGAATCAAATATCAGCCCGATTGATATGGGTCGCATCGTGCCAGTTATTTCATTTGTCCAAGCGGGCGATTGGGCGGAATGTATTGATAACTTTCAGATTGGCGATGCGGAAGAATGGTTGCCATGCCCAACGAAGCACAGCAATAGTACCTTTGCCGTGTATGTTCGCGGTGATTCCATGACCTCAAATTTTGGACGAAGCTATCCCGAAGGTTGCATCATCTTTGTTGACCCCGAACGTGAATCGCGCAGTGGTGATCGTGTCATTGCCAAGCTAACCGATGTGAACGAAGCGACTTTTAAAGTGTTGGTTGAAGACGCAGGCGTAAACTTTTTGCGCCCACTGAATCAGCAATACCCAACCTTGCAAATCAATGGTAACTGCAAGATTATCGGTAAAGTGATTGGCTCTTATATCCCTGAATGAAAAAACTATCGCCTAAGCAATGCCTAACAGATGCTTATCCGATTCAACGCTATGAAATATCTTTGCTGATTTAGGATCTTTCTTTTCAGCCCATGCCATAAGCTTTTGGCGCAAGCTTTCTTTTAATCTATGGTTTGAAACCACATAAACAAAACTAAATATATTGGTATTAACCATCATTAAATCAATGACAGCATCATAATATGCCTCGATTGCGTCCTTAACTTGTGGATCGGAATCATGAATAATCTTCTGAATACTTACCATTCGTTCTTTATGGTCGGCAATGCGCTGTTTGGATAGCTTGGTTGATAAGATTGCCTGATACAAGCCTTCAAAGTGCATTTTTTCGGTCAACCTTAGAATATCATTGGTTCTTTTATAGTAATACCTGAATAATAATGAATCATCATCAAGCTTGCCGCTGGCAACAAGCAGCACAAGATGATCGCGCACGGCAAATATGCTATATCGGCATGATTCAAGCTCTGATTTCCAAAGCATTCGAATGAAGGGCAAGATAGCAATACACGATAAAGCCAAAGCAAATAGAATATCAAGCATTGCACCCCCCCATTTTAAACATAATCATCAGGATTATACCCTGATTCTAATCGCTTATCGCCAAGAACTACGGCTTCAAGCTTGGCTTTTCTCATTGCCATATCTTTAAGCTCTTGGTTTTTCTTTTTGAAAATTCGTTTGCTGATCGCATAACATATCAAAGATGCTGTAGCAGCCCCTACCCCAGCCCAAGCTTTGCACATCCAGTTTTCATTGAGGAATATATAGCCCAAGGAGTACAGTGAAGCCAAAGATGCAATGACATACAGCCCTTCTTTAATGATATACCTCATGCCTCAACCATAGATCATCACCTACCTCTATGATTCGGCATCATACATATAAGCTTCATCCAACGGAAGGAGCAGCGTTATAGCCATCCTTTCAAGGGTGGTTTTTTTTGGTCTAAATTCTCCCTGCGAAAATAAAAGACAACTTAAAGTTGTTGACATAAGACAACGAAAAGTTGTATAGTTCGCCCATCGGCGCAGCAAGCGGAGGGATTCTAAGCTCACAAGGCATGGATCGGATAAGCAGGCGCAAGGAGTGGATGATATGAGTTTAGTTGTAGTCAAAAATACCAACACCATGAGCAGCACGCAGCTTGCTGAATTGCTTGGTAAAGATAAAAAGGAAGTGAATCGCCAAATTCGTGAGATGTTTGCGGATAAAATAGAAGGTGGAGATTCTCCACCATCAATAACAGCAACGCTTGATGCCCGTGGTTATGTGGTTGATTACCACCTGCCCGAGCTTGAATCAAACATGTTCGCTGCAAAATATGATGCATCTCATCTTGAAAAGGTTTGCCAGTTTTGGATTGTACGTAAAAACGTACATGTTCAACCAGCCATTCCCTCGCACCC
>VAOX01013470.1_pt1 | contig 34342 bp, 37 predicted proteins | sample 3393891 | NCBI WGS metagenome assembly VAOX01 (sample SAMN08290429, study PRJNA428436) | hydrothermal vent metagenome | isolation source: Deep-sea hydrothermal vent chimney | place: Indian Ocean: Southwest Indian Ridge | depth 2822 m m
AACTGAAGCAAAGAGTAGAAGCCTATGCTGGAAGCCAGCAATAATAATGAATTACCGGTTATTCCCGGAAAACGCTATTTTACCATTGGGGAAGTCAGTGAACTGTGTGGTGTTAAATCGCATGTGTTACGTTACTGGGAACAGGAATTTACACAGCTAAAACCTGTTAAAAGACGGGGTAACAGGCGTTATTATCAGCGCCACGATGTTATCCTGATTCGTCAGATACGTAGTCTGCTGTACGATCAGGGGTACACCATTGGTGGTGCCCGGCAGAAACTGACGGGTGAAGAAGTTGCAGAAGATAACAGCCAAAGCCAGCAGATTATTCGCCAGATGCGTGATGAACTAGAAGGCCTGTTATCCTTACTGAAAAGATAAGCCATAGTAGATAAGCCATAGTAAATAAGCGGCAGTAAATAAGCTGTGGTAAATAAACTGGAGTAAGCCAGCAACACAAAATAGCAAAAACCGGCCAATGCGCCGGTTTTTTTGTCTTTCAGGGTAATATGGATAAATTGAGGAAGAAAACTGGTCGGGACGACAGGATTTGAACCTGTGACCACTACACCCCCAGTGTAGTGCGCTACCAGACTGCGCTACGCCCCGAAGGCGGCTAAGAATACACTATTCAGTGTGTTAGTGGTAGTTGCCAGTTTGAATATTTTTCTGAAACAGCGTTATTTCTGTAAAATAAAGGAACCCCTGGTGCATTGTAATCAGTAATCTGTTCGAGCTGAACCTGATCTCAGAGATTGTCGGGAATAGAAATGCCTTCATTTTCAAGAAAGGTAATTAGCTGAATAAGTGGCAGGCCAATCAGAGCATTAGGATCTTCACCATCAAAGCGTTTAAACAGGCTAATGCCCAACGCTTCGGATTTAAAACTACCGACACAGTTAAAAGGTTGCTCTTTTTCCAGATAATTTTTTATTTTGGTATCACTAAGTTGACGAAATTCAACGCTATAGGGAACACATTTGCTCTGGCTTTTACTGGTGACGGTATTTAGTAGACATAAGCCGGTCTGGAAAATAATTTTCTGGCCTGATGCTGCTTTTAATTGCCTGAAAGCGGTATTAAAATCGCCCGGTTTTGTAAGTTTACTTCCATTTAGCACGGCGCTCTGGTCCGAGCCGATAATTAGCGCGCTGGGATAGTGTGCTGCCATTGCCCGGGCTTTAGCTTCGGCAAGGCGGATTACCATATTTTCTATGGTTTCATTTTTTAATGGTGTTTCATCAATATCTGGCGCCTCACAAATAAAGTCCAGTTGTAGTTTTTTCAATAGAACTTTTCTAAAGGGTGATGTCGAAGCAAGTATAAGTTTCATCGTTGACGTCTGTGAATGTGATTCATAAGAGGTTGATAATACTACCCTAAATTAAAAAAATATGCAGACTTGCCGGGTCTCAGGCTGAATGGCTGAAGCTGTTGAAATGTAAGGAAAATCTATACAAAAACACCAAATTGCTTTAACATAGGCAGATTATGCAGACGCAATTACCCGAAACCATGAATTTTATGCGTCAGGTGGAGCGAAATTATTGCTACCGGGGCAATATTCTGTTGTCTCAGCTGCAGCGATTATCGGAGCTTTCACTCGATAGTGAGGGAGATATCAGAGTTGATCTTGAGTTCGGTACTAATGTCGGTCATGCAGGGTTAAAGGGTTCGGTTATCACGGAGTTGAAACTGGCATGTCAGCGTTGTTTGCAGCCCATGGCGTTAAGTATTGAAAGTCATTTTAAATTTGCGTTTATTCATCATAAGGAAGATGGCGAACTACTGCCGGAAATGTTTGAACCTTATTTGCTTGAAAGTGAGGAGCAATCGCTTATCGCACTGCTCGAAGATGAGTTACTACTCAGTTTACCGATGGTGGCTATGCATGAGAATACCTGTTCGGCATATATGTCTGATCAGGTAGAGCAGATAAAATTACAGAAACAGGCATCACACCCTTTTGCTGCGCTGAAATCACTAAAAAGGCAGGCGTTGAAGAAAGAAGGGTAGAAAATCATCCATTAATTGTGCTCTCCGGTGTGATCCGGGAAGTACCGGATAACCCGTTAACTCGTTATCAGTTAACGGTTTTTTTATTTTAAAATTATATTTTGAGGAGATAGTTGTGGCCGTTCAAAAAAGTAGAAAGACCCGTTCAAGGCGTGGTATGCGCCGCGCTCATGATGCATTAGGTAAACCAACCACATCCGTTGATGCTACTTCTGGTGAAACGCATTACCGCCACCACGTAACTGCAGACGGTTACTACAGGGGGCGTAAGGTTGTCAATACCGGTGATACATTTGAAGATTAGTTGTTTTGCAGATTACTTTGTCGAAAACTTTTTGTTGCGCACCACAATAATTTTTTTAGAGATAATATCAGGATCGTCTGTCCATGCCTGAAATGGTGATAGTTGCGCTCGATGCAATGGGGGGGGATTTTGGCCCTGATGTCATCATCCCTGCTGCGGCACATATCGTTAACAGTAATCGAAATGTGCATATTATCCTTGTTGGAGATGAACAGGTTCTGACACGATGTGCAACAGAACATGATGTTTCTGTTGTTACTGGCGTGTCGGACTGTGCCGATAATGTTATCAGTATCCGACACGCTTCAGAAGTGGTCGAAATGCACGAAGAGCCGGCCATTGCCGTGCGCAGAAAAAAAGATTCTTCCATGCGTGTGGCAATTAATCTGGTAAAAGAAGGTGTTGCGCAGGCGGCAGTGAGTGCTGGCAATACCGGTGCATTAATGGCAACGGCAAAATTTGTACTAAAAACCTTGCCAGGTATTGACCGTCCTGCAATCAGTACTACTATTCCTTCTATCAATGGGCATACTCATATGCTGGATCTAGGAGCGAATGTAGACTGTAGTGCAGACAATCTATTGCAGTTTGCAGTCATGGGTTCGGTGCTGGTTGAAGCAGTTGATGGTGTTCAAAATCCCCGGGTTGGTCTGTTGAATATCGGTTCGGAAGAGAGCAAGGGTAATGCGCAGGTAAAAGCCGCACATAAATATTTACAAAACGCACCGATTAATTATATCGGTTTTGTTGAGGGCGATGATATTTATCTTGGTGATGTAGACGTTGTTGTCTGTGATGGTTTTATTGGTAACGTCTCGCTTAAAACATCAGAGGGAGTAGCAAAAATGATCGGCCATTATATGAAACAGGAATTTTCCCGTGGATTTTATAACAAACTGGCTGGTTTACTGGCACTTCCTGTATTAAAAGCATTTCGTAAGCGTATTGATCCGCGTATGTATAATGGTGCTTCCATGCTGGGGCTGCGAGGCATTGTTATAAAAAGCCATGGAGGCGCGGATATACTGGCTTATGCCAATGCAATCAATATTGCATTACTTGAAATAGAAAAATCGGTACCCGAACATATCAGTAATCGTATGAGCTCATTACTGGAAACATCAACAGTGTCTGAACTAGAGGGGAATGGCTCTTGAGTTATGCAAAAATAGCGGGTACAGGTAGTTATCTACCTGAAAAAGTAGTAACTAATTTTGATCTTGAGAAAATGGTTGATACTTCCGATGAGTGGATACGGTCGCGCACTGGAATTGAGGAGCGCCATGTTGCAGCGGAAGGGGAGTTTACCGTTGATCTGGCTGAAAAGGCCGCGCGTAGAGCGATGCAGGCTGCCGGTAAAACCAGTAAAGATATCGACCTGATTATTGTTGCAACAACAACACCCGATCGGGTTTTCCCGGGTACTGCCTGTCTGCTTCAGCAACGTCTCGATATTCATGGCTGTACGGCTTTTGATGTGCAGGCGGTGTGTACCGGTTTTGTGTATGGGCTGGGTATTGCCGATAAATTCTTTCGCACAGGCAGCACGAAATGTGCACTGGTTGTTGGTGCTGAAACGCTCTCACGGATTCTTGACTGGACTGATCGTAATACCTGCGTTTTATTTGGCGATGGCGCTGGTGCGGTAATACTGGAAGAGAGTGATGAATGTGGCATTCTTTCCACGCACCTGCATGCTGATGGGCAATATGAAAATCTGCTGATGACGCCATATGGTGTTTCAATGGGGTCAAGTGAAATCAAGGATGGTGCGGGTGGTATCGTCATGAAAGGCAACGAGGTCTTTAAAGTTGCGGTTAATACGCTGGGTCGTATTGTTGATGAAACGCTGGCATATAATAATATGGATAAATCCGAAATCGACTGGCTAGTTCCCCATCAGGCAAATATTCGAATTATTAATGCGACTGCAAAAAAATTAAAAATGTCACTGGATCACGTCGTGATAACAGTTGATAAACACGGTAATACCTCCGGGGCGTCAGTTCCTCTGGCACTGGATACGGCGGTACGTGATGGTCGGATTCAACGCGGTGAAGTGTTGTTGCTGGAAGCTTTTGGTGGTGGTTTTACCTGGGGTTCGGTTTTACTTCGCTATTAATAGCGGTATAGCTCAGAAGAGTTTGAACAGGCTATACGGTTTGTAAAAATTATGAAATTAACCGGTAGTGTTCTCGTTCTATCCTGCGCAAATATTGTGGCCGTGGCCAATTTTTATCAACAGGCTTTACAGTTTATTATCGTTAATCAACGCAGTGATGGAAATGGCCTGCAGTGGCTGCATCTACAGAATAAGGACATAGTCATTATGCTGGAAGCGGACAACACTGTATCGGTACAGCCATATAACGAACGTAGTCGTCTTTATCTGTACAGTGACGATGTGGATGCCTTCCATCACTATTTGCAGGCCAAAGGTTATGCTCCCGAAACATTGAGGCATACAGATTACCGTACGCATGAATTTGATCTACATGATCCCGAAGGTTACAAACTTACTATCGGTCAGCGTCAGCTAAAAGAGTAATATGCGCCTCGCATTACGCGATAGCTGTTATCTGAATCTAACGACCCGCCGCCCGCCACCGGGTTCTGCGACAAAATATCATTGCCCTCGGTTTCCCTGCTTATCTAACTGTTTATGGTTAATATTTATGGCTAATATTTACCCCTGTATCCTGTATAACAGATAAATATTACCGTATTGCTATATTCCAATGTATTGATTTACCTAATTTTTTATTGTTTTATTGAATCAGGCTGATATAGAATAAAGTCTCTATTACTAAATGAAAAAGGAAGCTGGAATGGCTGAACGTGAAACTGGTACCGTAAAATGGTTTAACAATTCAAAAGGATTTGGTTTTATTGAGCGAAAAGATGGTGAAGATGTCTTCGTACATTTTAATCAGATTCGAGGGGATGGATATAAATCTCTGGCTGATGGACAACAGGTTGAGTTTACTGTTGTAAAAGGTGATAAGGGATTTCAGGCGGAAGATGTCGCCCCCTGTTAGTTAACCCCGTAGGTTGAATTGGGGGTTGATATTGTTGGTAGCCATGCTGTTGGTATAAATAGCTATCATACCGATATTATTTTTCGGAGCCTTACTCGGGTTATTTGTAACGAGTAGCCACATACATAACAGTTTTTATGTGTGACGGGCTTGTTTGTGTTAAATCTCTCAGGGTTGATTCCCGTCCGCTTGCGGCGGGATAGTTTGTTTTGTGGCTTTTACCGAATTTTCAGCATTCGTGCTTTTTCTCGATTCCAGTCACGTTCTTTGATGGCGGCGCGTTTATCATGTTCTTTTTTTCCTTTGGCGAGACCAATATCCATTTTTACCCGCCCTTTTTTTGTCCAGTACAGTGCCAGTGGTACCAGCGTGTAACCTTTACGTTCTATCTGGCCAATCAGTCGATCAATTTCCAGACGATGCAGCAGTAGTTTACGACTGCGTGTGGAGGCTGCGTGAATATGCGTGGAGGTGGTGATGAGCGGGGTAATAGTGCCACCAACCCATTCAAGTTCCCCATCTTTTACCATTACATAACTGTCATCAATCTGTACTTTGCCAACCCGCAGACTTTTCACTTCCCAGCCTTCAAGCACCAGCCCGGCTTCATAGTTAGACTCAATCGCATAATCAAAACGTGCCCGCCGATTACGGGCGATAGTGTTGTCTGCGGGTTTTCTTTTCTGTTTTTTAGCCATGGATAGTGTCTTGCCAGCACCTGATTGTAAAGCGTGCAAGTATAGGTTATGCCCTGATATATGTCATTTAATTACGCAGGAATCGGTTTTCCTGTGGGCCAATAATTAATTTATACGAGAAAAATCACTCACAGGTATTGAGTCTGCGGGATAAATTGTTGAAAATGACAGGAATATTTTGAACGTAATCGATAAACAGGTTTTTATGACAAAAGAAAAATTCCCCATACATGCGCAGTGGAGTAATCGTACTGCTTTTATTCTTGCGGCAACGGGTTCAGCTGTTGGGCTGGGTAATATCTGGAAATTTCCATATATTACCGGTGAGAATGGTGGTGGCACTTTTGTACTGATCTACCTGTGTTGTATTCTTCTGGTTGGTTTGCCAGTCATGATTGCCGAAATTATGCTGGGGCGGCGTGGTAAGCAAAGTCCGATAAACAGCATGAAAACGCTGGCAGCAGCAGAAGGACGTAGTAAGGCATGGAAATGGCTGGGCTGGATGGGAGTGATTGCCGGGTTTCTGATCCTTTCATACTACAGTGTGATCGCCGGTTGGGCGATGTCATACATATTTAAAACAGCGAGTGGGATGTTTCTGGGCGCAACGGCTGACGGAGTTAATAGTATCTTCAAAAGCTTTGTTGGTGATCCCGAGCGGGTGCTGGCCTGGCACACCCTGTTTATGGTGATGACAATGGTTGTTGTTTCACGCGGGGTTAAAAACGGACTGGAAAAAGCCGTTACCTATTTAATGCCGATGTTATTTATCTTAATGATTGTGCTGGTTATTTATGCAATGACTACGGGTTATTTTGAGCAAGGAGCACTATTTATGTTCAGCCCCGGTGCGATTACCGGTAAAGGTATTCTAATCGCAATGGGACATGCCTTTTTTACGCTGAGTTTAGGGATGGGCGCGATTATGGTCTATGGGTCCTATCTTTCCGAGGATTATTCAATCGTACAGGCATCCATATATATTGCCCTGGCCGATACCGTCGTGGCGTTACTCGCCGGTCTGGCTATTTTCCCCGTTGTTTTCGCTAACGGGTTACAGCCCGGCGCGGGGCCAGGTCTCATTTTTCAGACCCTGCCAATTGCCTTTGGTCATATGCAGGGCGGCACATTGATTGGTGTAATGTTCTTTGTTCTACTGGTTTTCGCTGCATGGACCTCGGCTATTTCGCTGATTGAACCGGCGGTTGCCTGGCTGATAGAAAACAAGGGGCACACACGCGTCTATGCCTCAGTAGTAATGGGCTTCTGGACCTGGTTGCTCGGCCTCGGGACAATTTTTTCTTTTAATATCTGGAAGGATGATACCTGGAGTATTCCTTTCCTGTTCCATAACATGCACTTTTTTGATACGCTGGATTATTTAACCGCCAATATCATGTTGCCACTGGGCGGGCTGTTCATTGCATTATTCGCCGGCTGGATCATGCGTACTTCATCGAGTAAAATGGAGCTGAATACTGTACCTGCCATATATAAAATATGGCATTTTCTGGTACGTTATGTTACCCCTGTGGCGGTTATTATCGTATTTTTAAGAGCAGTTGGCGCGATATAGCAGGCTGTCTGATAATGTACTGATTACAGATTTATTGATTATAAACTTACTGATTATAGATTAGAGAGTTGTTTTGTCACATATACAACGTAGTGCGCTGGTGTCCTATTCACCGGCGGAAATGTACCGGCTGGTCAATGACGTGGATGCGTATGCCAGCTTTCTTCCCTGGTGTCGTAGTTCCCGAATCCTTTCACAAAGCGAAACAGAAATAGTTGCCTGTGTGGAAATAGCAAAAGGGGTATTAAATAAAACGTTTACCACACGTAATAAGCTGGAAAAAAACCGGCGTATTGAACTTCAACTGGTTGATGGACCATTTAAGAAGCTGCGGGGTTACTGGCAGTTTTACAGCTTGAAGACGGAAAACGCATGTAAAGTTGTACTGGATCTTGAATTTGAATTTGACAGTGCCGTCATTTCAATTGCGGCTAAACCCGTTTTTATGCAAATTGCAACAACACTGGTCGATGCTTTCTGTAAACGTGCAGTGGGGGTATATGGTGAGCGTTTCTGAATCAAAAAATTCGCTACCAGCGGTAGATGTGGATGAGAAGCCGTCAATTAATGTAGAAGTTGCTTATGCAATGGCACAAAAGCAGGTTGTTCGTAAGGTTAATGTTGATGCCGGAACCACACTGGGTGCTGCCATTGTACAGTCTGGCATTATGATGGATTTTCCCGATCTTGAGCTTGAAAATGCAAAGGTGGGCATTTATGGTAAAGCGGCCAGCATGGTAACGGTAATTAAAGAGGGAGACCGTATTGAGGTATATAGGCCATTAATTGCCGACCCGAAAGAAGTCAGACGCAAGCGTGCAGCAGAAGGTAAGGCGATGAAAAAGGGTGGGGGGACGGAAACAAAACCCTCGGATAAGATAGCCTGATAGTACGAATCTGGCAGCACGGGCCAGGACATGGGCCAGGGTATATTGCTCTGTGCTATCGGTTTTTACGATTCAATATAGTCACTGTCATCAATGCGCTGTAGTATGTTGTTGTTGAAATAAAGGGTTAAGCGCGATTTTCTTTCAACCCCCTTGCGAGGGATGAGCCGGTATATGTAGTCCCATCGCTGATTATGGAAAGGATCTGCAAGTATCGGGTAACCGATAAGATTGCGTATATCCTGTTTGCTCATGCCAATTTTGAGCATGTTTAGCTGTTTACGTGTGACCGTGTTACCCTGCTGCAATTCCATTCGATAGGCATCAGGTAGCCACTCGGCACAGGAGCTTAGCATTAGCACAGGTAATAGCAGCATGACGGATTGCAGGCACAGGCGATAAAATTTTCCAGAGAGAGTAGTTCTTAGTTGCATAAACGTGTATAACGGTAGTTTCTGTCGAAGGGCGGAAATCATACCGCAATTGTAAGTAATATTCAGTAGAAAATGTATGGAATCCAGTGATTTAAAAAAAGTTGGTCTAAAAGTTACCCTGCCGCGAATAAAAATACTCGGGCTGTTGGAAGCATCGAAAACACGTCACCAGAGTGCGGAGGATGTCTATCGCGCTTTGCTGGATGATGGTGAGGAGATCGGGCTTGCCACCGTTTATCGGGTCTTAACGCAATTTGAAGCGGCTGGTCTGGTTGATCGCCACCATTTTGAAGGTGGGCAGGCTGTCTTTGAGCTGAATGAAAAAGGCCATCACGATCATATAGTCTGCGTGGTCTGTGGGCAGGTAGAAGAGTTTTTTGACGAACTTATTGAGGAACGTCAACGTGAGGTAGCCGGTAAAATGGGCTATGAAGTCACCGATCACAGTCTGATTCTGTATGGCAAGTGCCCCAACTGTTGCAGGGAAAGCTCTGCTTAGGTCCCGGTCAAACAGCTTATTCATCTGGCGCTTTCTTCTGACCGAACACACAACCCATTGTTTTACAATGTAGCCTATGCAGAGTACACAACGATTTAACCGGATTACGCAGGACTATTCTCTGGATGAGTATCTGCAAAAATTAAAAGGGAATGAGGTCGAAGCCGATAGCCTGTTACGAGCCGCCTGTAAACAGGTATGGACATTACCTGTGGTGGGCAGTTTACCCTCCAGTCTGGATGTTGCTTTATTGTTAAGTGAACTGGGTGTCGATGAAACAACCCTGATTGTTGCCCTGTTAAGCAGTACCCGTTTGCACGTTACGGTGGATGCTGCCCAGTTAGAGCAGCAGTTTGGTAGCAAAATAATGAAACTGGTTGGCAGCGTTATGCAGCTACATCATTTTCATGGCGAAGAACAGATCGCAACGCCAGAACAGGCGGAAAGTCTGCGGCGTATGTTGTTGTCGATGGTTGACGATGTACGTGCGGTACTGATTAAAATGGCCTATCGGGTACAACGTCTGCGCCAGTTAAAGCTGGCTCCCCCTGATGAACAGATTGAAATCGCCCGCGAAAGTCTGGAAATTCTTGCCCCTATTGCTAACCGACTGGGTATTGGTCAGTTAAAATGGGAGCTGGAAGACCTGGCTTTTCGTTACCTTGAACCCGAAACTTATAAATCGATCGCCCTGCACCTGGATGAAAAGCGCGGGGAACGGGAACAGTTTATCCATGATGTAGTAGCAAAACTTGAGGCTATTACCTGTAAAGAAAGTATCCAGGCGGATATTTTCGGCCGACCAAAACATATCTACAGTATCTGGAAAAAAATGACGGCCAAACAGCGTAGCTTTAATGAGCTGTATGATGTTCGGGCAGTACGGGTAATTGTTGATACAGTTGCTGAGTGTTATATGGTTCTGGGGCTGGTACATGCGCAGTGGCGGCATATTTACAGAGAGTTTGATGACTATATAGCAAATCCAAAAAATAATGGATACCAGTCATTACATACAGCTGTGTATGGTCCACAGGGAAAGCCGGTAGAAGTGCAGATACGTACGCATCAGATGGATGAATTTGCCGAATACGGGATTGCTGCACACTGGCGCTATAAAGAATCAGTAGAAGGAAATGTCAATATTCAGTCAGGTATTGACTCTTTACGCAAGCTGCTGGATTCCTCGCAGGCCAGTGATGAAGAATTGCTGGAAAATTTCAAGTCGGAAATGTTCCAGGACAGGGTGTTTGTATTAACCCCTGAAGGTCGTGTTATTGATCTACCCGAAGGTGCCACCCCTGTTGATTTTGCCTATGCAGTGCATACAGAAATCGGTCATCGTTGTCGTGGTGCAAAAGTAAACGGTCGGATTGTACAACTGACCAACCCACTTAAAAATGGCGAACGTGTTGAAATTCTCACTACCAGAGAAGCTTCACCAAGGCGTGACTGGATGATTAGCCATCTTGGCTTTATCAAAACATCCCGTGCGCGTAGTCGCATCCGTAGCTGGTTCAGAAAACAGGATCGTGAAAAAAATCTTCAGGCAGGAAAAAATATTTTTGACCATGAATTAAAACGCCATGGTGTAAAGCCGACAATTGAAAAAATTGTTAGCCATTTTAAGCAGAATTGCGTTGATGATTTATATGTCGGTCTCGGTCGGGGAGATATCAGTGTCGCGCAGCTATCATCCATTCTGCATGAATTTATGGTGGAAGATGAACCGCTGTCTTTTCCTGTTTACGCATCCGGTCGTAAAAAACATCAGAATAAAACCGGTAGTAATATTAATGTTCAAGGGGTAGGCAATCTACTAACCAGTATTGCTAATTGCTGTATGCCGGTGCCGAATGATGACATTATTGGTTACATTACCCGTGATAAAGGGGTGAGCGTACATCGCAAAGACTGTAAAAATATTCTTCATCTTAAAGAAAAAGAACAGCCTCGTTTGATAGAAGTGGAATGGGGCGATACCGAGGTACAGAGTTACCCGGTAAATATTTTAATTGATGCCTATGACCGTCGTGGCTTATTAAGTGATATAACATCAACGCTATCAACTGAAAAAATTAATGTTATTGCCGTTAATACACGCTCAAATAAAAAAGATCAGACTGCGCACATGGCGGTAACCATTGAAATACGTGACCTGCAGCAGCTTAATCGCATCATGGACAAACTCAGCCTGTTACGGAATATCTTGCAGGTAAGTCGTGGTTCTAATGGTGAGCGTGACTAAGGAACCTCAGATCTGGTGCGGTTTAACGCATGGTGACCAGTTCTTCGGCTCATTCCGTCCGTGTGTCTACAGAAAATGATGACAGGTATGTCGGTTCCTGATTTGTGGGGTAGCGTTGTAAGTGAAAAAGAGTATAGTGTTAGAATCGGTCTAGATTTTAAACTGATTTAATCAGCACTTTTTTAGAGTATTTCTGTCTTTTCTGTGTGCTGTAGTTGAATTTTATCACAGCGTGATAAATTGCGCTAAAATAGCAAAGCGGTCAGGAGCATAACAGCATAACGCTATAGCTGTTTTATCATACTTGACAAAGTATTAACAAAAAAATATTCAGCATTTAGAAAAAATGAACAGTATGTTCTACACTGAAAGGTAAGACATGAGTAATCCTGATTTTAATCATGACTATGATAGTGATCTGGCGGTTGAGGAAGATAAACCAGAACTGAAACCACCAAAACGGTATAAGGTTGTTATTAATAATGATGATTACACGCCGATGGAATTTGTTGTACAGATACTGATGATGTTTTTTGCAATGGATCATGCAAAATCAACAAGAGTAATGATGGCTGTACACACAAAAGGTAAGGGTACCTGTGGCATATACAGTCATGAAATTGCAGAAACCAAGGTGGATCAGGTAAATGAATTTTCACGACTTAATCAGCATCCGCTATTGTGTACGATGGAGGAAGAGTAGGACGGAAGATTTATCGCAGCATATTGTGTTGCTGCAGAAATACTGAACTAATAGGTGCAGACATGTTAAGCAAAGAGCTGGAGGCATCATTAAATAAAGCATTTAGTGATGCACGAGAAAAACGACATGAATATATTACGGTAGAGCATTTACTCCTGGCGCTACTGGATAATAACAGTGCGAATGTTGTATTGCATGCCTGTGGTGCCGACATTAAGTTGTTGAATCATGAATTAAGCGAGTATCTGAACAATAACACCCCTGTTTTTGGTGAGGTTATCGGTGGTGAAGTGCAGCCGACACTTGGCTTTCAACGTGTTCTGCAACGTGCTGTTTTTCATGTGCAGTCTTCAGGAAAGAAAGAAGTGGTGGGTGCCAATGTGCTGGTTGCCATGTTTGGTGAGCAGGAATCACAGGCGGTTTATCTGCTCAATCAGCAGAATGTGAGTCGCCTTGATATTGTTAACTATATTTCACACGGTATTACCAAAGTACCGAATGAAACGGAAAAGCTTGAAGACCATTCTGAACAGCAAACGACAGGAGGGGAGAGCGAAGCCCAACCGCTGGAAAATTTTGCAACCAATTTAAATCAGCGTGCTATGCGTGGACTGGTTGATCCGTTGATTGGACGCAATGATGAAATAGAACGTACCGTACAGATCCTCTGCCGTCGACGAAAAAATAACCCTCTGCTTGTGGGTGAAGCCGGGGTGGGTAAAACCGCATTAGCAGAAGGGTTGGCAAAACGTATTGTTGACAGGGAAGTGCCTGAAGTATTGCTTGATAGTATTATTTTTTCCCTTGATTTAGGTTCGTTAGTCGCTGGTACAAAGTATCGCGGCGATTTTGAAAAACGATTGAAAGGCGTATTGAAACAACTGCAACAGCGCCCGGCTGCCATTCTGTTTATTGATGAAATTCATACCATTATCGGTGCCGGCTCGGCCTCGGGTGGCGTAATGGATGCCTCTAATCTGATTAAACCCATGTTAGCCAGTGGTGAACTAAGATGTATTGGCTCCACTACGTATGCAGAATTTCGCAGTGTATTTGAAAAAGACCATGCACTGGCAAGACGTTTTCAGAAAATTGATCTGGAAGAGCCAAGCGTGGAAGAAACGGTTGAGATTCTAAAAGGACTGAAAACACGCTTTGAAGACCACCATGATGTGAAATACAGTAATAACGCATTGCGTGCAGCAGCAGAATTATCGGAACGCTATATTATGGATCGTTTTCTTCCCGATAAGGCCATTGATGTCATTGACGAAGCGGGTGCCAGTCGTCAGTTGCAAAGTAGTGCTGCCAGGAAATCCAATAAAAAATCTATCAGCGTAAATGAAATAGAAAATATTGTTGCACGGATTGCACGAATTCCGGCAAAAACAGTAAATAGCTCCGATACTGAAACCCTGAAAAATCTTGAACGTGACCTAAATATGGTTGTATTTGGTCAAACTGAAGCCATTAGTACGCTGGTTACTGCCATACGGATGTCACGTTCGGGTCTGTGCGATCCGGAAAAACCGATTGGTTCCTTCCTGTTTGCCGGACCGACCGGCGTGGGTAAAACAGAGGTCTGCCGTCAGCTTTCAACGGCTCTTGGTGTTGAGCTGATTCGTTTTGATATGTCTGAATATATGGAACGTCACACGGTTTCCCGCCTGATTGGTGCGCCACCGGGATATGTGGGTTTTGATGATGGTGGTTTGCTGACGGAAGCGGTGAACAAACATCCACACTGTGTATTGTTGCTTGATGAAATTGAAAAAGCACACCCGGAGGTCTTTAATATTTTATTGCAGGTGATGGATCATGGCACCCTGACGGATAGTAATGGTCGTGAGACAGATTTCCGTAATGCTATTTTAGTGATGACCAGTAATGCTGGCGGGCAACTGATATCACGCCGCTCGATGGGTTTCACTGAGCAGCAGAATGAGCTAGACGGTATGGAGGAAATTAAGAAGGTATTCACTCCGGAGTTCCGTAATCGACTTGATTCTATTGTCCATTTTGGACCGCTTGATGCCCGCACGCTGACCAATGTGGTGGATAAATTCCTCGTCGCACTTGAAGTTCAGCTAAACGAAAGGAAAGTGACGTTGAGTGTCGATAAAGCAGCGCGCGCCTGGCTTGCAGAAAAAGGCTATGATCCCAAAATGGGAGCCAGGCCAATGGCCAGGGTGATTCAGGATAAAGTGAAAAAATCACTGGCGGACGAGCTGTTATTTGGCGCACTCAAAAAAGGCGGACACGTTAGTGTAACCCTGAACGATAAGCATGAGCTTGATATTGCAATTCAGTCGGAGTCGGAAAAAGCCTGAAATGAACGGAGTATCGGGTTAAACAACTAAAAAGTGCTGATACGTTGAGATAAATGTCGAGATAAACCAGGGCAATTGTTCATCACCCCGTTGATCTAGATAGTTTTATTTTGCGCGGTATACAATACGACCCTTTTCAAGGTCATACGGGGTTAGTTCAATAGTCACCTTATCGCCGGTCATAATTCTAATATAATGTTTTCGCATCTTACCGGAGATGTGTGCGATAACGGTGTGACCATTTTCCAGCTCAACGCGGAACATGGTATTGGGCAGGGTTTCTGTCACCGTGCCTTCCATTTGTATTGCTTCTTCTTTTGCCATAATTTACCAGTGCTGATGGGTGAAATTCGGGTAATGACGCTATCGCATCGTTTTTGAAAGCCCCATCTTTTTTGAAAGTGGCGCAATTATCGTTGTTTTTGAGGTAATCGCAAGTGTTTTATCAGTGAATTACCGATTTTGCGCTGATTTATTATTAATTTTGGCTATCGTGAATCGATTTTCTATTCATTTGCCATGTGTTTCTACAGTGTTAGTCTGTAGATTTCCGCCTTTTGGTAACATAAAAATCGGGTCGATTAATGTCTGATTGGCAAATACCGCAAAGTGCAGGTGTGGTCCGGTGGCGCGACCGGTATGACCAACCCGACCGATAATCTGTCCCTGTTTGACCCGCTCACCGGGTTTGACATCAATTTTGCTCAGATGCGCATAAAGGCTGATAATGCCTTCCCCGTGATTAAGATAAATCATATTGCCGCTGAAGAAGAAGTTACCGGCATCAATAACGGTGCCATCAGCCGTTGCTTTAACGGGCGTGCCTTCGGCTGCAGCAATATCCAGTCCATTATGTGGACGACGTTCCTGACCGTTAAAAAAACGTCGTAAGCCAAAAATACTGCTGATGTAGCCGTGAACTGGCCAGATGAAGCTCACCTCCGGTTGGTTATCGGTATATAACCGTCTGGCTTTATTTTTACGTTTCCTCTCTGCGTAAATACGAATTAAATCCTGTTTATCCGGGTCAACTTCGTGTTTGTTACTAATAGTTAAATGCTGTTGTGCATATTTTTTTGGTTTAATGTGTATTGTTGTATTGAATATCAGGCCATTATTACGATGAACAGACAATTCGTAATTACCGGGCCGGGTTGTAAGGCTGATGCCAGCGAGGGCATACCAGTTATGCTTATAGGGAAAAACGGCAATTCGCTTATGGTTAAAAAAAACGGTTGTGTTTTTTTTGTAATCGGGTAACTGTAACAGTGCAATGCCACCGGGAACCAGGGCCTGCTGGGGTAATGCAAAGATTGCGGGAGAAAGTAGGACAGTAAGCAGGAATATTATTATTTTCATATTAATTATTTGCAACGGTTGACGGCTAAAGAGAGTTTTTGCTGCCCGTCAGGGCAGGAGTGTGTACAATATAACGCTATTTAATTTTCATGGGAAGCCTGAAATACCAGTGCTGCATAACTGGCAGCAATAAGCCCTGACTGATATGACCCGCGCAAAATTATCACAGCGTGCAGCGCAATTAAAGCCTTTTCATGTGATGGCTATACTGGCGCGTGCAAAACAGCTGGAGGCGCAGGGGCGTTCGATTATTCATCTTGAAGTTGGTGAACCGGATTTTACTACCGCACCATCAATTATTCATGCTGGTATGCAGGCGTTAAGGCATGCACGGACACATTATACCGCTGCAACGGGATTGACAGAACTACGCCATGCACTGGCGGCCTATTACCAGCGAAAATTTGGGGTGTATATTGATGTCGGGCGGATTATTATCACCCCGGGTGCATCGGGCGCACTCCAGCTTGCTTTACTCAGCCTGCTCGACAGCGGTGAAAGTGTATTACTGACCGATCCGGGATATCCCTGTAACCGCAATATTGCGCAGATACTGGCCTGCCGTGTTATTGCTGTGCCCGTTACAGGCGAAACAGATTATCAGCTCGATGCAGACCATATTGAGCAATATTGGCAGGACTCAACCCGTGCGGCAATGGTGGCAAGCCCGTCAAATCCGACCGGAACGATTATTCAGGCCGCATCATTACAGGCGTTGAATACGGCAGTTGAGAATAAAGATGGCCACCTTATCGTAGATGAAATTTATCAGGGACTGGTTTACGCCAGTGAAGACACGACAGCATTAACGTTAACAGAGAACTGTTTTGTGATTAACAGCTTTTCAAAATATTTTGGTATGACCGGCTGGCGACTAGGCTGGATGGTGGTGCCGGAAGACTATGTTGATGTCATCGATCGTATTAGCCAGAATCTCTTTCTGGCTCCTTCCACCCTTGCGCAGTATGCAGCACTGGAGGCACTTAAACCGGAGACAGAAACAGTGTTCGAACAGCGCCGTGATGTGTTCAGGCAGCGTCGCGATTATCTATTGCCCGCGCTGGAATCACTGGGTTTTGGCATAACGGCGAAACCGCAGGGGGCATTTTATATTTATGCCTGCTGTGATTCGCTGACTGATGACAGTTTTCAATGGACACAGGATCTACTTGAAGCGCAGGGCGTTGCCGTTACTCCAGGTGTGGATTTTGGTTATTTTGATGCGCACCGTTACTGTCGCTTTGCTTACACCCGACCGGTTGAAGAGCTGGAAAGCGCGTGTAAACGGATCAGAAATTTCCTGAATTCGTATTATTAATTCTGGTATCTTAAAAGAAAAAATAAAATGAAAGGTAATATTCGTAAAATGAAAACCATGCTGGCTGATCCGGTTTGCTATGCACTGCCCATTGGTGATGAAGAACTTGCTCTGAATACACATATTGGAGAGAAGATTTCGCTGCATTATACCCAACAGATTAATTGTATAGCCTGTGGCCGGAAGACAAACAAAAGTTTTGCTCAGGGGCATTGTTATCCCTGCTTTCGTACGCTGGCAGCCTGTGATATGTGTATTATGAAACCGGAAACCTGTCATTATGCGGCGGGTAGCTGTCGCGAGCCATCATGGGGAGAAGCAAACTGCTTTCAGCCGCATTACGTGTATCTGGCTAATTCATCCGCTGTTAAAGTCGGCATAACACGTGGCTCACAGATTCCGACACGCTGGATTGATCAGGGGGCGACTCAGGCGCTGCCTGTATTTAGGGTGGCCTCGCGTTACCAGTCGGGTTTGCTTGAAGTGATATTAAAGCAGCATGTGTCCGACCGTACCGACTGGCGAAAAATGCTCAGGGCAGAAGCCGAAGCGGTGGATCTGAAAAAGGAGCGTGATAAATTACTGTGCGTATGTGAAGCGGAAATAACTGCCATTCGTCAGCAATATGGCGAACAGGCGATTGAAATACTGGATGAAACGACAGTGAGTATTCATTATCCGCTGCAACAGTATCCGGTAAAAATTAAATCACTGAATTTCGATAAATGCGATACGCTTAGTGGCCGTCTACTGGGAATAAAAGGGCAATATCTGATCCTCGATAGTGGTGTATTGAATATGCGCAAGTTTTCCGGTTATCATATTGACGTTGATTTTTGTTGATAAAACTATTTTAAGCATTTCTTTTATTTTTTAGCAGAGGTACGTTGTTATCAGTATTCGCGAAGACATACAGTGTGTATTTGAGCGCGATCCGGCGGCGCGTAATACCTTTGAGGTATTAACAGTCTACCCCGGTGTGCATGCAGTGATTATGCACCGATTCAATCACCGTTTATGGGATCTGGGACTGAAATGGCCGGCGCGCATTTCTGCTCATTTTGTACGCTGGGTTACTGGAATTGAAATACATCCCGGCGCAACCATTGGTAGACGTTTTTTTATTGACCACGGCATGGGTGTGGTAATCGGTGAAACGGCGGAGATTGGTGACGATTGTACGCTTTATCATGGCGTAACCCTCGGTGGTACGAGCTGGAAGGCAGGAAAACGTCACCCAACGCTGAAAAATAATGTTGTGGTAGGCGCAGGCGCAAAAGTGCTGGGGCCGATTACCCTGCATGATGGTGTGCGCGTCGGTTCCAATGCGGTTGTCACCAAAAGTATTAAGACAAATGCAACCGTGATTGGGGTGCCAGGCAGAATAGCGCACCGCAGTGACAGCCGTGAAGCAAAACGTCAGGCAATGGCCGAAAAGCTGGGGTTTGATGCCTACGGGGCAACCAGTGATGTGCCCGATCCGGTTGCTTTGGCGATTAATAAAATGCTGGATCATATCCATGTGATGGATGAAAAAATGGAAATGATGTGCGGTGCGTTGAAACGTTTTGGTGCAGAAATTGATATCAGTCATCTACCCGATCTCGGTGCCTGTTCTTTTGATTCAGACCATGACGATCTGGATGAAGAAGAAGATAAAATTGAGAGCTGAATCGTCTATTTTGGCAATAATTGTTAATACCTGAGCAAAATACTTGGTTTTATACTTGACTATTTTACTCAGGATTAAGTACAATTAGCACATCTATTAAAAGTCGAGTGACGAAAGGTATCTTCTTATGCGCCTAACAACCAAAGGCCGCTATGCGGTCACAGCTATTCTTGATCTTGCTCTGCACCAGGATCGGGGCTCCGTTTCCCTCGCTGCTATTTCAAAGCGCCAGGATATTTCACTTTCCTATCTTGAGCAGTTGTTTGCAAAACTACGCCGCAATGAGATTGTTAGCAGTACCCGTGGTCCCGGTGGTGGTTATAAATTAAAATATAGCACTGATGAAATCAGTGTGTCAGACATTATACTTGCTGTCGATGAAAGTTGTCAGGTTGTTGATTGTGAAGATAGCGATGGCTGCCATAACGGTTACCAATGTTTGACCCACGATTTATGGCAGGAATTAAGTAATGAAATCCGTGGTTTTCTGGATGGGATAACGTTATCAGAAATGATGTCAAAGGATTCTGTTTCTTCTGTTCATAATCATCAGAAACAGATAGCCAGAGAAGAAGTTGGTCTGGCTTAGATCGCTGGTCCGGGTTTTAAAGAATAGTTAATGGCCATTTATCTGGATAACAATGCAACCACGGCACTCAATGCACAGGTGCTGGATGCCATGTTGCCTTATATGGGTAGCGTTTGCGGCAATCCCTCCAGTGTACATCGGTTTGGTCGCCTGCAACGTGATGCGATTGAACGAGCACGTGAGCAAGTTGCCAGTCTTGTTGGAGCAACGGCTGAGCAGGTTGTTTTTACCAGTGGTGGTACCGAGTCGAACAATCTGCTGTTGTATGGACTATTGCATGGATCATCGGCAGATAGAGCAGTAGATAAAAGATTAACCGGTAGTAAAGAGCAGGGAGTTCGCCGCCTTGCGATTAGTGCAGTAGAACATATGTCAGTGCTGCAACCGGCATGTTATCTATTTGATAAGGTTGATCGCATTGCGGTGGATGCTGAAGGTCTGGTAACCACGGAAAGTTTGCAACAGGCAATAAAGCCAGATACCGGGCTGGTTTCGGTAATGGCGGCAAATAATGAGACCGGTGTGATACAGCCTTTGTCTTTCATTATTGGACAATGTCGGGAGAAAGGCCTGTACTTTCATACCGATGCCACTCAGGCGGCAGGAAAAATGCCCCTGCGTTTTAATGATAGTGGTATCAGTGCTATGACATTATCGGCACATAAACTGTATGGACCGGCGGGAGCTGGAGCATTGGTTATTGACAGGTCACTACCATTGAAGGCGTTGCAGCGAGGCGGTTCGCAGGAAAAAGGCTTACGTGCTGGCACTGAAAATGTAGCCGCCATTGTCGGTTTCGGCCAGGCGGCAGAACTGGCGCTATCGCGTCTGGCGCAAAGACAGTCACAGATGCGCAAGCTGCGTGACTATCTTGAGATCGGGCTGAGTCGGCTACCACAGGTTACGCTTTTTGCTCAGTATGCAGAGCGTCTATCAAACACGATAGCATTCGGCGTTGCCGGTTTTGAGGGTGAAAGCCTGCTTATGCAACTGGATCGCAAAGCCATTGCGGTTTCATCTGGTTCAGCCTGTACCAGTGGCAAAACAAAACCCAGTCATGTCTTACAGGCAATGGGCATACCAACGCAGATTGCGTTGACGGCTATCCGGGTTAGTTTTGGCGAGACAAATACAGTTTCAGATGTTGAAATATTATTGCAGGCACTGGCAGATATTATCAAAACAAATACCCATTCGCCCGTCATGATGGCAGCGAGTATATAAAAGTTACTAACAGGATAGATGAAAAGGATACTTATTGTTAAAGACCGTCAGCCGCAGGGATGCGGGTGTCGAGCTTACATGGATGTATTGACAGTGTGTCTTGAACAATAAGTATCCATTTTATCTGTTTCAGTAATAAATATAGATAATCATAGAGATTATAAAGGTGAAAAAAGTGAGCAAGCAGACAAATAATGTACGAACCATTCAGCCAGCGTCCGCATCTGAAAGACCTATTTATATGGACTACTCGGCAACCACTCCGGTTGATGAGCGTGTGATTGTCGAGATGCTAAAATACATGGGGCCAGGTAGTGCCTTTGGTAATCCTGCCTCACGTAGCCACAGCTACGGCTGGGAGGCTGAAGCAGCAACAGAAGATGCGCGTAAAAAGATTGCTGATCTGGTTGGAGCTAATCCAAAAGAAATTATTTTTACTTCCGGTGCAACCGAGTCTGATAACCTGGCAATTAAAGGTATTGCACACTTTAATAAAAAACGTGGCAAGCATATTATAACCTGTAAAACGGAACATAAAGCAGTGCTGGATAGCTGCCGCCAACTGGAACGTGAAGGATTTGAAATTACCTATCTTGATCCAATGGAAAATGGCCTGATTGATCTGGATGTTTTTAAATCGGCTATCCGTGACGATACTATTCTTGCTTCCATTATGCATGTTAATAATGAAATCGGTGTAATTCAGGACATTCAGGCGATTGGTCAGGTGTGTCGAGAGAAGAAAGTTGTTTTCCATGTTGACGCAGCACAGAGTGCAGGTAAGGTTGGAATAAATCTGTCTGCTCTTCCGGTTGACCTGATGAGTTTTTCAGCCCATAAAATTTATGGCCCGAAAGGAATAGGCGCCTTATATGTACAGAGAAAACCACGAATTCGACTGGAAGCGCAGATGCATGGTGGCGGCCATGAACGCGGTATGCGTTCCGGTACTTTGCCAACGCATCAGATTGTAGGCATGGGCACTGCCTTTCATATTGCAAAAGAAGAAATGGAAGATGAAAACGAACGGCTGCTGAAATTGCGTAACAAACTCTGGAATGGTGTCAAAGATATGGAAGAAGTCTATGTCAATGGTGATCTGGAACAACGTATTGCCGGGAATATTAATATCAGCTTTAATTTCGTTGAAGGTGAGAGTTTGTTAATGGCATTAAGTGACATGGCTATTTCCAGTGGGAGTGCCTGTACTTCTGCCAGTCTTGAACCCAGTTACGTATTAAGAGCGCTGGGGCGTAACGATGAGCTGGCGCATAGTTCAATCCGGTTTACGCTGGGTCGCTATACGACAGAGGAAGAAGTGGATCGCGCTATTACACATATTCGAACGGCAGTTGAAAAATTACGGAAATTATCACCACTGTGGGATATGTACAAAGCGGGTGTAGATCTGGATAGTGTTGAGTGGGCTGCACATTAACAATGCCCATAAATCCATTGGTAGATATATACCCGCCTGATATATTTTATACTTTCAGGTAAGTAGTAATTATGATCATCGCTCAGACGATAATACGTTTCAAGAGACAATTATGGCAATTACAATGACAGCACCGGCGGCGGAACGGGTAAAAACATTTCTGACAAACAGAGGTAAAGGTGTTGGTTTACGTCTGGGTGTTAAAACCACAGGTTGTTCCGGCATGTCGTATGTACTCGAATTTGTCGATGAGATTAATCCCGACGATGAAGTCTTTGAAGATTATGGTGTGAAAGTAATTGTAGATAAAAAAAGTCTGGTTTATATTGATGGCACTGAACTGGATTTTTCCAGAGAAGGGTTAAATGAAGGTTTTAAGTTTAATAACCCGAACGAGAAAGATCAATGTGGCTGTGGTGAAAGTTTTACGGTATAGATAACGCTGGTGGCTGATAATATTCTAAATAGCAATTTTTTTCAGTTGTTTGATATTCCCCCTGTCTATGAAGTTGATCTGGATAAGATTAAACAACTGTATGTGACGTTACAGTCGCGCCTGCATCCAGATAATTTTGCTATGGGCAGTGATATGGAAAAACGCCTTTCCATGCAGCAGACTTCACATCTTAACGAAGCGATGCAGACATTGAAAGACCCGGTATTACGTGCAGCTTATCTGCTTAAATTAAAAGCCATAGATATTAATCTTGAAAATGAAACAACTATGGATGCTGCATTTTTAATGCAGCAGCTTGCCTTACGTGAATCACTGGAAGAAATAAAACATGATGCGTTACCTGCGGAAGAGAGACTGGATAAACTCGATCAGATTTACCGTGATGTTAATGAAAAAATTAAAACGGTTATGGTCGATTTTTCAGCTTCATTTGATGCCGGGGAATTTGACGAAGCGCGTGAGTGGTTACGTAAATTACAGTTCCTGCAAAAAGCGAAAAAAGAAGTTAGTGCGCTAAGTGCGGATATTGAAGATGGGTTAATGGGGTAAGGAACCCCCTGATTAAGAATCTGGAAAATAAATTTACATAAGGTTTTTTTGACGTGACATTATTACAGATAGCAGAACCAGGACAATCATCATTACCGCATCAGCATAAACTGGCTGCGGGTATTGATCTGGGTACAACAAATTCACTGGTTGCAACCGTTCGCAGTAGTCAGGTGGAAACGCTGGCGGATGAAAATGGAGGGCATCTGTTGCCATCCGTGGTCTATTATGGTGAGAACGGAATTGAAGTCGGCGTAGCTGCTGAGTCGCATAATATAACTGACCCTCTCAATACGGTTGTATCGGTTAAGCGGATGATGGGTAGGGATATAGCAGATATCCGGCAAAGTGATATTCATCATTCCTGCCAGTTCGCTGAAACAGACAGTGCCGTTCCCCGTATCAGCACCCGTTCAGGAGATGTTAGTGCCATTGAGGTGTCTGCCGAGATACTTCGGGTATTAAAACAACGTGCTGTCGATACGCTGGGCGATGAACTTGTCGGCGCAGTAATCACTGTACCGGCCTATTTTGATGATGCGCAGAGGCAGGCGACAAAGGATGCTGCGCGACTGGCTGATATCCATGTATTACGCTTATTAAATGAGCCCACGGCGGCGGCGGTGGCCTATGGGCTCGATTCCGGAAAAGAAGGCATTATTGCCGTTTATGATCTTGGTGGCGGTACCTTCGATATTTCTATATTACGCCTGAATAAAGGTGTATTTGAAGTTTTATCAACGGGTGGCAATAGTGCGCTGGGGGGTGATGATTTTGACCGGGTGATTGCAAACTGGATACTTCAGCAGGCAGGTATGGGTAAGCTTGGTGATTATATTGATAATCCAGTGCTAAGTCGTAGCGTATTAATGCATGCACGGGCAGCAAAAGAAGCCCTGGCAGAACAGAAGCAGGTTGCTATTGAAATTAATATTGAGGGTATAAACTGGCAGGGTCTGTTAGACCGCCAGCAGATGCAGACATTACTTACCCCGTTGGTGAAGAAAACACTACTGTCCTGTCGTCGTGCCATGCGTGATGCAGAGATTGAAAATACCGATATTGATGAACTGGTGATGGTGGGTGGTTCAACCCGCACCTTGCTGGTACGTGAAATGGTAGGTGACTTTTTTGAATGCGAGCCATTGACTAGTATTGACCCGGATAAAGTGGTTGCTGCCGGGGCTGCATTACAGGCCGATGTACTGGCCGGAAACAAACCCGATGACAGTATGCTGTTGCTGGATGTTATTCCCCTGTCACTGGGTATTGAAACCATGGGTGGGCTGACGGAAAAGATTATCCATCGTAATACAGCTATTCCTGTTGCTAAAGCGCAGGATTTTACCACCTATAAAGATGGCCAGACAGCAATGGCGGTTCATGTTGTACAGGGGGAACGTGAATTGGTGGCTGACTGCCGATCGCTGGCGCGATTCGAACTACGGGGAATTCCGCCTCAGGTTGCCGGTGGTGCCAGAATTCGAGTAACGTTTCAGGTTGATGCCGATGGTCTGTTACTGGTTAGTGCCAGAGAGGAAAACAGTGGCGTTGAAGCCAGCGTGGATGTAAAACCTTCTTATGGGCTGACGGATAATGAAATTGAAACCATGCTGCGTGACTCGATGGATCATGCTAGAGAAGATATGCTCTCACGTAATATACGTGAACAGCAGGTTGAAGCGCAACGTACGCTGGAAGCACTGGATGCCGCATTGAAAAAAGATGGTGATAAATTATTATCAGCACAGGAAAAACGCACAATTCAAGATGCCAGAGAGACATTGATAGAAGTGAAAATGTCCAGTGATGTTGAAGCGATAAAATCAGCCATCAAGCACCTTGAATATAGTTGTGAGGCGTATGTTGCAAGGCGGATGAATACGGGCGTCCAGAATGCAATGAAAGGACATTCCATTAATGAATACGATGAAAATAGTAAAGAAGCTGGAGAATCCTGATTATGCCGAAAATTATTTTTTTGCCACATGAAGAACTGTGCCCCGAAGGCAAGGTTATCGACGTGGAGCAGGGTGTATCAATTTGTGAGGCTGCGTTGCAGAATCATATTGAAGTTGAACATGCCTGTGAGATGTCCTGCGCCTGTACCACCTGTCATGTTTATGTGCGTGAAGGACTAGAGTCACTGAAGGATTCAACAGAAGACGAAGATGATATGCTGGATAAGGCATGGGGGCTTGATCCCGATTCGCGCTTAAGTTGCCAGACAATTGTGGAAGATAAGGATCTTGTTATCGAAATTCCTAAATATACCATTAATATGGTTTCGGAAATTCACTCGGGAAGTAACGATTAAGTCAGAGCATGTCATTATTTCAGCATAAAACCAGGAGCTAACAACATAGGTATGACAACATGGGTATGACAACATGGGTATGAAATGGGTCGATTCACTGGATATTGCGATAGAACTGGTTGAGAAATACCCTGACGTAGACCCCCGGTCGGTCAATTTTGTTGATCTATGCCAGTGGGTGCTGGCACTGGATGCCTTTGATGATGTAGCTGAACATAGCGGTGAAAAAATACTGGAAGCCATTCAATTAGCCTGGATTGAAGAGTGTACGGACTGAACGATTTCTGATTTTTCTGTAATTTCTGGCCTTTACAACCATTTTTCAAGATAAACCTGTTTAAAATTAAAAATCCCGCGTAAAATGATCCGCGTAAAACAACACGGGGATGTATTGATTTGCCCGGTTTTCCTGATTTGCTACTAACCTGAACAAATACCTGATGACAGTTGTCCATCAACACAATGCCCGACAGCAGGGGGAGCTTTTGCCAATATCCGATCAGGATAAGGACGACTGCCTGCGTTCATCCAGCGCTGTTCACAAACAGAATATACTGGATCTGGATCGCGCTGCACTCGAAACCTGGGTGATGGCGATGGGAGAGAAACGTTTCCGTGCCACACAACTGATGAAGTGGGTTCATCAGCTAGGTGAAATTGACTTCCAGCAGATGAATAATCTGTCCAAAAATTTCCGCAATCAGCTTGAACAAACCGCAGTAGTGCAAAATTTACAGGTTGCCAGTGATCAACGTGCCACCGATGGTACACGCAAATGGTTATTACAACTGGACGATGGTAATCTGATTGAAACGGTTTTTATTCCAGAAGATGATCGCGGTACTCTGTGTGTTTCTTCTCAGGTTGGCTGTGCGCTTGACTGTAGTTTCTGTGCCACCGGACGTCAGGGTTTTAATCGTAACCTTACGGCGGGTGAAATTATTTCTCAGGTCTGGCTGGCTAAACGGTTACTGGACGAAACGATACCTGATGAAGAGAAAGGATCGGTTTACAAAATTACCAATGTGGTAATGATGGGAATGGGCGAGCCGTTATTAAATTTTGATAATGTTGTAACAGCCGTGCGGATTATGATGGATGATTTTGCCTACGGGCTGAGTAAGCGCCGGGTTACAGTTAGTACCGCCGGGGTAGTTCCCGCTATGGATCGACTGGCGGATATACTGGATATGCGACTGGCTGTTTCTCTGCATGCAACGGATGATGCTTTGCGTAATGAACTGGTACCATTAAATAAGAAATATCCACTAAAAGAATTAATAGCTGCCTGTCATCGTTTTGTGGATAAACAGAAATCACGTTATCGGATAACCTTTGAGTATGTACTCCTGGCCGGTATCAATGACCAACCTGAACATGCCAGAGAATTAATCCACCTGTTAAGGGGGCTGCCGGTACTGATAAACCTGATTCCATTTAATCCGTTTGAAGGTTCCGGTTATAAAACCTCATTACCCAGTGTGATAAAACGGTTTAGTGAAATTATTAATCAGGCGGGTATAACAACCGTTGTGCGCAAAACACGTGGTAAGGATATTGATGCAGCCTGTGGCCAGCTTGCTGGTAAAATTCGGGACAGGAGTCGGCGTTCTCGCCGTTTTGAACAACCTCGTTTTGGTATGAGATAATGTTAAAGTTACGTTTTGTCGTTGTTTTTTTTCTGCTGGCATATCTTGCCGGCTGTGCCGGTATGCAAGCAGCAGAAGTTGCCCAGGAGACCGCACAGGCAAATTTGAAGGATGCTTCACAGATAAATGTTGAACTGGGTGTTGGTTATATCAAACGTAGACAGTATAACATTGCCAGAGGTAAACTTGAAAAAGCAATTAAACAGAACCCTGGTAACGCCAATGCTTATAAGAATCTGGCTTATTTATATTCCATCCTGGGTTTAAAGGATAAAGCAATAAAGGAATATGAAAAGGCTCTGGATTTAAAACCTCATGATTCTGACCTTCTGAATTTTTATGGTGCTTTTTTATGTTCAGTTAATAAAGTTGATAAAGCATTGGTGATGTTTAAACAAGCGTATTCAGATCCTTTTTATCGGTCAGCTTACCTGGCAGAAAGCAATGCAGGTAGTTGCTATATTAAACAGAAAAAATATAAAGAGGCAGAAGTTTTACTGAGAAGATCATTACGTGTACAGCCAAAACTGCCAAGCTCCTTATTGTCGATGGCAGATATCGGGATTAAAACAGGGCGATATTTAATGGCAAGAGCCTATATTGAACGCTATCTTGCGCTGAGAAAACCGACACCGGCAAGCCTGTGGATACAATTTCAGGCAGAAAAGGCTTTAGGGTCAAAAGAATATTATATGAAATATGCCCGTCAGTTAATTCGTGATTTTCCGGATTCTAATGAGGCAGGTTGGGTAGAGGCAAAGATGCGTCATGAGCAATTTAGATAACGACAGGATCGATAGAGACAGGACAGATAAAGACAGGACAGATAAAGACAGGGCAGATAGTGATAGAACAGCGCAGCGCAGTACTGATTTTGGTCAGATTTTACTGACGGCAAGAAAAGCAAAGAAGCTGTCTGCTGAAGAAGTTGCAGAGCAGTTAAAGGTTCCTGTACAAATTATCGAAGCGATTGAATCATCAGATCCTGAGCGGTTGCCACCACCCACCTTCACGCGTGGTTATTTACATGCGTATGCCAGATGCGTTGAGATTCCAGATGTGGATATTCTTGACGCCTACGCCCGGGTGATGCCTTCTCGGTCAATACTCAGGGCGCGCTCAAGAGTTCCGAGTGAGGCAAATAGCCAGTCGCCACTGATAAAATTAATTACGGTTATCCTGCTTGTTCTGGGGTCGTTAGCGGTTATTTATGGCGGCTACCAGTATTACAGCAAAAAATCTGGCAGTCTGAAAGCCAGCCTGGAACAGGCGGTGCAACAGATAAACCAGGAAACGGGCCCAATGGATCAGTTGACGCTAAAACCCTTGCCGGTAAAGCCTGAGTCCATAAATACTGAGTCCATAAATACTGGGTCAGTAAAAAACCAGGCCGAATTTAACAGCGCAACAGAAAATGTCCCGTCACAAAAATTAGTCGGAACCGTATCCACAACGCAGCACAATAACAGTGCAATACAGCAATCGTCCCCTTCTTCTGTTCGCAGTGGTACAGTAAAGCCGGTAATACCGGTGCAGGGAACAGATACTATCGCCTTGCTGGCGAGCAAAGGTGCCTGGCTGGAAATAAAAGATAAAACAGGTAAGCGTTTGTATTACAATATGATTCCTGCTGGGAAATGGATGCATTATACAGGTGCTGCCCCTTTTGATGTGTCGATGGGTAACGCACGTTCCACCAGGGTGAAAGTTAATGGTGTGGAAGCAGATGTTTCTGATTATATCCAGTCGAATAATGTTGCACACTTTCAGGTGTCAACCGTTAAACGGGGTGGAAAGTTAATGGTTATCTTCCCCGGTCAGCGTTAATTTGAGGAATCTCTGAATCTCAGGATGTTCATTCACGGCATATACTAAGAGGTTTCCTGATTGCCGTTAACCCAATTATAATCAAGTACATATTTTTCAGATGGCAAAACTATTAAAATCCATTCGTGGTATGCATGATGTATTACCCGATGAAACACCATACTGGCAACATTTTGAGCAGGTGGTACGGTGTGTTATGCAGCAGTACGGTTACGCTGAAATTCGTATGCCACTGGTTGAATCAACTGATCTTTTCTGCCGCTCTATTGGTGAAGCAACCGATATTGTTGAAAAAGAAATGTACACCTTTGAAGACAGAAATGGGGATAAGCTATCACTTCGGCCCGAGGGGACAGCAAGTTGTGTGCGCGCCGGAATCCAGCATGGTTTGTTACATAACCAGGTGCGGCGACTCTGGTATAATGGTCCAATGTTCCGCCATGAACGTCCGCAAAAGGGGCGGTATCGCCAGTTTCATCAGTTTGGTGTTGAGGTATTCGGTATTGATACCCCGGATATAGATGCCGAGTTAATATTAATCGGTGCGCGGTTATGGCGACAGCTTGGGCTGAGGGATATTCATCTTGAGTTAAACACGCTGGGTTCTGCCCAGTCTCGGGCAGACTATAAACAGGTGCTGGTCGATTATCTGCGCCTGCATCAAAGTAGTCTGGATGATGACAGTTTGCGTCGGCTGGAGACAAATCCCTTACGTATTCTTGACAGTAAAAATCCTGCATTAGAAACGATACTTGATGATGCCCCGAGACTGCTGGATTATATTGATAATGAGTCAGCGGATCAGTTTGATAAACTCACCTCCTGTCTTGATCTTGCAGGCATAAGCTATACGATTAATCCACGGCTGGTACGCGGTCTGGATTATTACTGCAAAACAGTATTTGAATGGGTAACAGATAAACTTGGCGCGCAGGGAACCGTCTGCGCTGGTGGTCGTTATGATGGCCTGGTTCAGCAACTGGGCGGAAAACCAACCCCAGCCATTGGTTTTGCAATGGGAATAGAGCGGTTGCTGGCACTGTTGAGTGAGCAGTTATCAGAAACGGCTATCAGTAACAGCGCTGATGTTTATATTGTTTTACGTGGTGATGAAAGTGATAAACAGGGAATAAAACTTGCTGAAACCGTTCGTGAACAGATGCCAGAGTTGAAAGTGATAATGAATTGTGGTGGCGGTTCAATTAAAAGTCAGATGAAAAAGGCAGACAAAAGCGGCGCCCGATTAGCCTTAATTCTAGCGGAAGAAGAAATAGCAGAAAATACGGTTAGCATTAAATTTTTACGTGAAAGCAAAGCGCAGCGTAATATTCAGCAATCGACAATTGGTGAGCAATTGTACGGGCTGTTAGGCAAGTCTGATCCTAATTACCGTTCTCCTTAGTAAGTACAGGGTGTGCAAATTGCTGCTTAATCGGCGTGTTTATATTAAAATGCTCACACAAGGTATCGAATTAAAGAGGCATAACGAAAAAACACAGGCCATACCGGGCTGTTTTTTTATTGCAACAAATAACAGTAGCAGATAAGTTGTTATTTTTTTATAGTTATAAAACATAGAGTTACGGCAGGAATATATGAGTGAGTATGAAACTGAAGATCAGCAGATTGAGGCATTAAAAAAGTGGTTAAAAGAAAATATTGCTTCAATCGTCTTCGGGCTGGTCGTAGGGTTGTCAGCAATAGGCGGTTGGCATTATTACAGAGATCAGCAAAATGGCCATGTAATAAAGGCAAGTAATCTATATATGGAAGCTGCACAACTGATCGCATTCGGTGGTAAAAGTGGTAATGTTATTGAGATTAGTAATCAACTGGATAATGATTATGCTGATACACCCTATGCTGCCATCACATCATTATTGCTGGCACGTACCGAATATAAAAAGGGCAATCTGGATAATGCGGTTACCCAACTACAGTGGGCGGTAAAACATGCCAGTACTGATCCATTAAAACAACTGGCCATTTTACGTGTAAGCCGTGTGTTAATTGAACAGAAAAAGCTGGATGAAGCGATGTCATATCTGAAAACAAAACATCCCTCTGCCTATGATGCGCAATATGCCGAGTTGAAAGGTGATGTCTATGTTGCGAAAGGGCAGATTGCCGAAGCACGTGGAGCTTATGATAAAGCCATCAGTTTAAGTGGCGGCAATAAATGGTTAATTTTAAAACGCCAGAATCTTGGTGAAAGCAATAATCCTGATGAAGACCAGAGTAAAGCAACGACTACCGTAGCCTCCTGATTGTGTATCCGGGCTGTTGATTTCGTTACTCCATATTACAGATACATAGTGTTATTGTGAATTTATTGTGAATTTATTTTTATCTCTTCAGAAAAACCCCACATTATTTTATACCAGAAAAAATTTCGGCTTCTGTCTGCTGGCGATTTTTTTCTTATTGCTGGGTTCATGTGCCGACGAAAGTAATGTTGATCAGCCTGCACAGTTGCAGCCCTTTCAGAGTAATTATTATCTGCATGTAGGCTGGCTGGCTTCAACTGGCAAAGGTGTGGGTGATCAATACCTGTTTTTAGAACCTTTAATGCTAAAAAAAATTGCGGTCACCACCAGTCGTAATGGTGTAATTAATGTTACCAGTCTGAAAACGGGTAAAGTTACCGATGATATCAATCTCAACACTACAATCAGTGCAGGTGTCGGTGGTGATGAGAACCTCTGGTTAGTGGTATCACGAGATGCTCATGTTATTGCTATTGATGCAAAAACCAGAAAAGTGAAGTGGCGTACTCGTGTTTCCAGCGAAGTACTTTCAAAGCCGGTGATTTATCAGAATATGGTTCTGATTCGATCCATTGATGGAAAGATAGTTAGCCTGGATAAGAATACCGGAAAACTCCGCTGGCAATATGAACAGGCGATCCCCAATTTAACCTTGCGTGGTACCAGCGAACTGGTATTGTCACGTGGGCGGATTATTGCCGGCCTTGCCGATGGCAAGCTGGTTGCCCTGTCGCCAGATACTGGTGCAGTTATCTGGAATGTGGCGTTGGCCGTACCAAAAGGAAGCTCGGAAATTCAACGACTTGTTGATATCGATGGCTACGCTGAACTCTACGGACGTATATTGTACGCAGTAAGTTTTCAGGGCAGGATTGCAGCGATTGATGTGGAACATGGCCGGTTTTTATGGGCGCGTAATTTTTCATCACAGACGGGTCTGGTTGTTGATGACAAGGCGGTTTATACAACAGATGAAAACGGATTTGTCTGGGCGCTGGATCGTTATAATGGTGCAACGCTGTGGAAACAAACCGCCCTGGCGCATAGAAAGGTAACTCGTCCAACTGTTATTGGTAATTATCTCGCCGTTGGTGATTACGATGGTTATATTCATATACTGTCAAAATTTGATGGTCATTTCATTGCACGTTACCAGTTAGGTCAGTATGATCATCCTGGTTGGCAGCTCGCTTCGGGTATAATCGACCCGCCCATTGTGTTTAAGAAAAATAAACTACTAGTTATTACCCGTGGTGGTATGGCCTATCTGCTAGAACTTAAAAAACGAGATGATGATTTTTAGGAATTCTGCATTATCAGAGTAGTCGTTTATTAAAAATTGGAGTGGGTCTCCCGGATGGTAGATAGTCATAATGGTTTATTTTATTATTAATTCTGAATGCTTATTCAGCCCTGTTTTTATGCCGATTTCTGTTTTATCTAATACGGAGAATTAGCCGCGTGTCCAGTTTTGTTGTTGCCCTTGTTGGGCGTCCAAATGTCGGTAAATCTACATTATTTAATGTACTGACCCGCTCGCGTGATGCACTGGTCGCCGACTTTCCCGGTCTGACCAGAGATCGAAAATACGGCCATGCAGAAATTAATGGCAGGAAAATCATTGTTATTGATACGGGCGGGCTGAGTGGTGAGACCGAAGTGCTGGATGCGAAAATGGAAAAGCAGACCCGCTTAGCCGTGCAGGAGAGTGATGCGGTTTTATTTATGGTGGATGCCAGAGAAGGACTAATTCCTGCTGATGAAGTTATTGCAGACTCCCTGCGGCGTACCGGGAAAAAAGTGGTATTAGTTGTCAATAAGATTGACGGTCTTGATAGTCGGGTTGTGGCGAATGAATTCTATTCGCTGGGTCTGGGGGAACCGGTAACCATTGCTGCGTCACAGAATCGAGGTATTTCAAAACTGGTCTCAGGGGTGCTGCCTCATACACAGGCCGAGACGATTACCCATGCACTGGCAGAAGAAAGTGACAGACGCATTAAAGTAGCCATCGTCGGCCGCCCCAATGTAGGTAAATCCACACTTGTTAATCGTTTCCTTGGTGAAGAACGGGTAGTAGTATTTGATATGCCCGGTACTACACGTGATAGTGTCCATATCCCTTTTGAACGCGATGGCAAACCCTATACCTTTATTGATACCGCCGGTGTGCGACGTAAACGAGCCGTTCATGAGGTTGTGGAAAAGTTCAGTGTGATCAAATCCATGCAGGCTATTGATGATGCCAATGTAGTCATTATGATGATTGATGCCTGCACTGAAATTGCCGATCAGGATTTACATTTAATTGGTTATATTCTGGAAGCAGGGTGTGCGCTAGTGCTGACCATTAACAAATGGGACGGGCTGGATGACTACCAGAAGGAAAAAATTCATGCTGGTCTGGATAAGCAGCTACCTTTTGTGCGCTTTGCCGAAACTTTTTTTATCTCTGCCTTACATGGTTCAGGTGTAGGCAAACTCTACGCGGCAATTAACCGTGCCTATGCTGCGGCGACAAAAAAATATTCTACCGCAGAATTAACTCGCCTGCTTGAGAAAGCAGTACAGATGCACCAGCCACCACTGGTTCATGGCCGGCGTATAAAATTACGTTATGCGCATCAGGGCGGGATGAATCCGCCACGTATTATCATTCATGGTAATCAGCTTGAAAAGGTACCCGCCGCCTACCAGCGTTATCTGGTCAATTTTTTCCGTGAGCAATTACATTCGGTGGGCACCCCAATCAAGGTAGAATTTAAAATTGGTAATCGTAATCCTTATGAGCTTAACAGGAAAAAGACGACAGCGTTTTCGCATGGAAAAAAACATCATTAACGGTAATTACCGTTCTCCTTAGTAATATCTGCCGGGTTAATTTCCTGCCGCTTGCTCTATAATTTGTGGGTGTGAATTTATTAGCCGTTTTCTGAACAGGTG